>Ga0233433_10000260_pt1 | contig 58616 bp, 47 predicted proteins | sample SI_122_August201_5_FD_179868 | JGI IMG/M metagenome (GOLD analysis project Ga0233433, IMG submission 179868) | Seawater microbial communities from Saanich Inlet, British Columbia, Canada - SI_122_August2016_100_MG | ecosystem: Environmental > Aquatic > Marine > Inlet | place: Canada: British...
GGTTATGGGGTGGGGTGGTTATGGGCGCGATCTTGACTTAAGTGATCACGCGGGTATAAATTGCTATTAGATAAATGTGGTCGTTGTTAGCATAATTCTTATAATATAAATTTCGATATACGTTGAGGCCGCTTTTTCCCCCAACCTCGCTAAGGCATCATGGCTCGAAGCCTCATTGCAGCAAGAGTATTGCTGATAGCATTGGCATTGGCCCCACAAGTCGATGGCTCAGAGATTTTTACCGTGGGTGGGGACGAGAGGGGGTGGTCCAGTTGGGGCGAAACCCCAGGAGGTGTCATCGCCTTCGTCGATCGCCTCGGCGACGTGCAAAATGCCGCGGGCAATCAGGTCTTTGTAGGTGTCGCCGATTCGTTGAGCGGCTGGATCATGCCCTTGCGGCTCAATCCCGATTTCAATATTTCGCTCGATGTGTTTGAACGCGGCGGCGATATCGACGTGCCGAACCTAGCCCGCAGCGATAAAGACCCCGAAGAACTGGCAGGAGTGCTCAACGGCGATCATCGGGTGGCATACGACCGCAAATTCGTCGCCGGGCGCATCGTGCGCAATAATGGCGTCGCGATTCGCATTGATCTAGGCGCTCGCTTCGGTATGGATCGCATCGTCTTCTATCCCAGGATGACGGATCTATTTCCCTTCGGCAATGAGTTTATGCGCGGCTACGAGCTCTTCCTCAACGACGGCTTGCCGCACAATTTATTTGCCAGCGGCCAGCCCATTTTCACCTCGCCCGTGCTGCGCGAGCCGGATAATCGCGAGGTTATGGTTGATATGCAGATCGAGCCCCAGTTCGTGCGCTTCGTCGAGCTCAAATCTATATCGACGCTGGGTTTTGAGGTCGATGAAATAGAGATCTACGGCCGGGGTTTTGTGCCGACGGCCCGCTATGTGTCCAATGTGCTGGACCTGGGGCAAGAGGGGGTATGGGGGGCGATCAACTGGACCGAGGCGCTGACCGGCGGAGCGGAGAACTCGAAGCTTGAAGTCCGGGTGCGCAGCGGGATGGACGAAACGCCCGATGTCTATTATCGCTCTGTAGCCGTGAACGGGGTTAGGGAATTGCTGCCGACCGATAGCAATGGCGATACGCTGACGCAGGCAACCTACGAAAAAAGGCTGTCGGAAACCGAGCGCGGGCCGATCAGGGGTGACGCGGCCCATTGGAGCCAATGGCAACTTGTTAGCAATGGCTCCAAGCTGAATTTGCCGGCGCCGCGCCGCTATTTTCAGTTTAGCATTGATTTCGCCAACCGGACCCTCGATGCGAGCAGAGCTATTGCTGATTTGGGCTTTGAGTTTGAGAGTCCCCCAGTCGACCGGATCGTAGCCGAAATCGATCCTCCTCGTACTATAGTCGGCGAGCAGACGGCTTTTACTTACGCGGCCCGCACTGTTAACGCCACCGGGCGCTCGGGTTTTGTGCGTTTTGAGATCGAGACGCCGGCTCGGGTTTCAGCGGTCCGAACGGTGGAGATCCTGGATGCGGACAACAACCGTCTCGACGGAGCTGAGTTTACCGGCGACATGTTGGAAGGGAATTTACCCGCGCAGGTCGGGGCTTTTGCGATCGAAGAGGTGGCGGACGACCACTTCACCTTGAGCCTTCCGCAGATTAGCGCCGACGGCACCTTGTTGAAGATTGAATTTGATGCGGCGGTGTTTCGCTACGGAACCCGCTTTCAAGGCCGTGCCTTCGCCGATGCCAATACACTGATTCCCTTGCAAACCGAAGGGGGAGATGCGACCTCCGAACTGGATACCGACGAGCTTTTGGTGCGGGTCACAGTGGGGTCGCAGGTGGCCGGCCCTTTGCAGATCGAGCCCGCAGTTTTTACGCCAAATGGGGACGGGATCAACGACGAGACGGCCATCAGCTATACGGTGTTGCACCTGCTCGAGCCCTCATTGGCCGAGGTTGACGTCTACGATCTGGCCGGTCGATGTGTGCGCCGACTCAGCGCGGCGATGGTCCAGAACGGCCGCGTGCCGCTCGACTGGGATGGGCGCGGCGCTGACGGAAATCTGGTGGTTCCAGGGGTGTACTTGCTGCAAGTCGAAATTCATTCGGATCGCGGTATCGAGCGGCGTGTGGGTAGCGTCGCCGTTGTGTACTGAGCACAAGCAGGGAGGGAAGAATTGAACACGCGATACGTGATTTATTATGTAGTGGCCGCCTGGTGTGTGGTGGCGGGGGCGAGTTTGTTGAATGCGCAGGAGGACCTGGGGACTCGTGTTGGTACGGTGAAGCGGGGCGGTGAGGTGGATTTCGCGCCTCGCGGTCCGGGGGTCCTCTTCGATGCGCTGGATCCTTCGATGCGCAAATGGTATGTACCTCAGGAACTTTTCAATGAATATCGCTGGTCGCAATGGCAGTATACCAACTACGCCCGGAACCAGTACCAGCGCTATGTCAATACCACCCAAGAAGGCGATTATTTCTACGATATCTACGGAAACTTCGTCACCCGTGGTTGGCTGATTTACGACTGGCAGGAGGACCGGCCACAGCAATTCGGCAGTAGTATCCTCAAGACCAACCGTTTCAGCTCGTGGTTCAACAAGGTCGTTGTCGCCTCGGACAACCGTGGTCAGTTTCACTATAGTCTGACGATCGGCGACGAAATTCGTACCACCCTGACGCCCATGACCTTCTCAAAGCCGGGTTTTAACGGTATCCAGTGGGACTTTGCCGCCGACAAGTACGAGGGGACGATGCTGTTGGCCCGCCCCAGTCGGCCGGCGGCGGCCACCTCGCTCGACATACCCGACCAGAAGACCAGTGTCACTAACTTGCTGGCCGGTCGTGCTATTACCCATGTTGGTGACTTCGTTAAGGTCGGGGCGACCTATGTTACGGCCTTTCAAGCCCAGACCCTACTCGACGATTTCAGCGGCAACCCCTTTGCCGGCGGTGCACTGACGACCGACCAGAATGCGCTGCCGATTTCGCGCATCATCATCCGCCTATCGGATGATTCACCCGAAGACGGGAGTGGTGGCGCGGCGCTTTTCGACGACGAAATCGTTATCCGGGACGTAGATGGCAATGTGACTAGGGGCAGCGCGGTCGGTTTCGAACCGATCCGCGAAGGTGGATTTCAGCGCGTGGGTTTTCTCGCCGCCGATGGTGACGAGCGTATCGTGCTGACCTACGATTTTACGGATCCTGGCTATCTGGGACCGGATCCTTCGGTGATCGAAGAGGTTGCATTTGAACTCGTGGTGTCGAATGACTACAAGGTAGAGATTACATCGGATCGGCAGACCAATAGCGATGCGCAGCCGGTTTTCTTGCTAGTGGAGCGGGCCGAGGGCAATATCCGCGACAACTCCAATCAGCGTCTGCTTAAATTCGATTACGGTCTGCCCACTGCCAATGTCATCTTCGGCTTCACCTTCGAAGCGAATAAGATTATGGGCTTCGATTTCTACGGCGAATACGACTTTAATAGGCAATATCGCCAGTACCCGAATACGAACTTGCGAGACCACAGTAAGGCGGTCAAAAAAGCGGACGCTTGGATGATGAATCTGTCGCGGGTCGCATTTCCCTACTTCGCCTTCTTGGAAGGCTACGGTATGGACGACGCCTATTCGACACGCACGTTTCTGGCGGGCACTTTGCGCCAGGACGAGATCGATTACGAGAACGAACTATCTTATGTCTATGAGTTCGTTGACGACAACGACGACCAGGATCGACGACCTGACTGGAACCGCTTCGGGCAGCCGTTGGTAGACAACGCTGTATTTCCGGGTTTTGACGAGAACAACGATTTCATCTCGGACTTCAACCAGAATGACACGGAGGATCGGCAGAACTTTGTGCCGGACTACGAAGAGCCTTTCTTGCGCTACCACGTCGACCGGCCGGAGTTCCTTTTTGGCATCGATATGAACAACAATGGTTGGGTCGACCGCTTCGAAAACGACGAGGAACCCGACTATCCCTATCGGCGTGATCACCGCGGCTATAACGCTTACGGCGGAGTGTTTATCACGCCAGAAGCCAGATTGACGGTGGGGCGATTGAGTGAGGTGTTGATCGACGGGGACGGCGAGAATCGCAGCACGTATCTGCTGCTGACCTATGACCGCGATTTGGCTGGTTTTGGCCGGCTGCGCTTTTACGAGAATTTCCGCCTGGTCAAGGACAATATCGCCAACAATCTCTTTCAGTGGGTGCAGCCGGCCAATTCCCGCGGCACCCAGCAACGGATTTTCGATCCACTACCTGCGCGCGACACCTGGGTAAATACTAGCTATTTGCAATTGGATTTTCGCCGGGTGTCCCGTCTGAACGTGATAAATAAACTCAAGGTCGATGTGTATAACCAACGCGGGCAACAGGGTGAATTGCGCGGGGTGTCGAGCTTCGTCGGTTTGATAAATAAAGCCGATTACATCTTTGATGTAGGGCGTTTTGAGATCGAACCACGCATCAAGAGCGAATTTGTCCGCGAGCGCCCTTTCCGGCAACGCGACCCGGCCCGCCGCGAGTTGACAGAGACTCTGTTTCTGATCGCCCGTTTCCCGATGTTGCGCCAGACGATTATCGAATTGGGGCTAGAACTGTCCCACTTCGAGCAATTTCGCGATGATGCGGAGGGCGTGCCATTGCACCGCAATATAGCGCCGGATTCAAATAGCCGGATTTTAGCGATCCAATTTGCCAATGCCTCTGATTTCTTGGGGTACAAGCTGCATGTGCAGACCGGTTTCCGGCTACAACGGGAAACCTTTAAAAACTTGCCTACGAGTACTACCAGCACGATTTTTATGACGGCATATGCCGGATTAGAGAGATGAAATCAGTTCGAGTAGCTCGATTGAAAATATCTGAAGTTGTAAGTAATAGATCGTTTTTTGTATACTACTAAATCGTCTCGTCGTAGTGTTCTCGGATTGAACGAAAGGAGGTCGAAAAGCCATAATTTAAGATCGGCGATTGTCCGATTGCATCACATTCGTTCATTTGAATTTAAGGAGAAAATAATGAAGAAGTTTCAAGCTATTATAGCTGCTGTGTTGATTTCTATGGTGGCTATTGGCAGCGCTTTTGCCCACCAGGGCCAGACGAAGTTCATGTTTCAGTTTCCCGATGGCTTGACCCCTGAATTGGATGGCGACATGTCGGACTGGGATATTGTCGGAGATGTCTACAAAATTCAGGGCGAAAACATGTTTAATCAGTTCGGGGCGCCGATGGACTTGGGCGATTTCAACGCCTCGCTGATATGGGCGTATAACATCACGGAGAATAAGGCGTATTTCGGAGCCTGGATTGCCGATGACGCGATCAACGATACCGAGAAGTGGTCGACGACCACCGACTGGGATCACAGCGGTGGCATATTCCGCGGCTTCGACCAGGGCGACGAGTTTGAAACCCGTTGGGCTAGCTCCCATGCACAGCGTTACGATATAGCTGGTCCGGTATTCAGTTCCTCTGGTTATTACACCCGCATCATCGATGGTTCCAAAGCTTGGGCCGGGCAGCCACCTTTTCTTGAATGGGGTGGTGCATTCTTGCGCGGCGATGTCAATACTTTCGAGCCGGCCGAGATGTTCACCGAAATCGCTCTCACCCCTTACGACGACATCCATCCCGACGGGGCAGACGCGAGTATCGAGCATCAGTTCGTCGAAGGCCAGATCGTCGGTATCGAGGTCAACTGGGGTGATAAGGATGCCGACCCGGGCTCGTATGACGATGCTTATTGGTCGGGTTTTGGTGGCGTTGGCGCCTCGAAGGACGCCGATCAGTTTGGCGATTATCTGCTGGCACCGGTCGAGTCCGACTTGCCGACGGCGGTCGAGACTAGCACCTGGGGTCAGATCAAGTCCAGTTTCTAAATCATACCAAGTGCCGGCTTGGCACGAGTCTTGATCTGGGCAACAAGGGGCGGGGTTCGCGGGCGACCGTGAATCCCGCCGTTTTTTCGCTCGAAGGAGACATGCGGTGAAAAAGGTTCAGATATGGGTAGTGGGGTTGGCTGTGATCTTGTTTGGTGAGAGCGGGGCACGCGAGATCTATCAGTTGGGGGGAACTGGGGGCGTCGCGTGGAACGAGGTCGGTACAGCAACTTTTCTCGACGTCGATAAGTTGCCCGGCGGGATCCAGCCGCTCGAGACTGAGATCGGCGACAACCTGATCACCACGATGCAAAGTCGCGGCGGAGATCTGACTAGCCTGGTGAGTATTTACACCCTACCGGGAGACTGGCAAGAGCAGCGCGTTTTGTTAGTAGATGGGGATTCGACAACGGCCTTCGTGCATCCGCCGCGCATCAATTTTTTTGCCACTTATTCCGGTATTCCCTTTTACACTGTGCCGATGTTCTTCGACTTGGGTGCGCCATTCCAGGTCGAACGGATCCGCTTTGGCGTAAGGAGCGATCAGCCAGGGCGCAAGATTCGCCAGTTTCGCTTCTATGTCAACGACGGGCGCGAAGAAAGTAAGAACGACAAGGGCGATTTGATCTGGACTTTGTTGCGCGACGAAAAGGACAATTTGAAAACCTTGGTCGAATTTGAGATCGAACCGCAAGTGGTGCGTCATCTCTACCTGCACCCGCACGAATCGGGAGAGATTTGGGAGGTTGCCGAGTTTGAAGCATACGGACGCGGTTTTGTGCCGAGCGCATCCTTTGTCTCCGACCCGATCGACCTGGGGCAAGTTTCGAGTTTGGGGCGCATTTGGTGGAATGGCAACCTCGATCCGCAGGCCAAAATTCTGATTCAGACCCGCAGCGGCGACGACGAGCAACCCGAGATTTACTGGCGCAAGACCGGCGTCGGCGAAGAAGAAGTGCCCCTGGGCCAGAACGGCCAACCGATGACCCGCCAAGAGTATTTGGCGATGCCGCAAAATGTGCAGGGCAAGGTCACCCAGGATCTGAAAAACTGGAGCGTCTGGCAGACATATGAATACGCGGACGGGCTCGCGGGTACTCGAATACTCTCGCCCGGTCCTCGGCAATTCATGCAATTGCGCGTTGACTTTTTTTCTACCGGTCAACAGGGCGGGCAGGTCGATTCCCTCTATTTTGAGTATTCCCAGCCGCCCGTGGTCAGGGAGGTAGTAGGCGAGATTCACCCGGCCTCGGTGAATTCGTTCGAGCCGGTTCGTTTTACCTATGCGATAAGGACGCGTTTGGATGCGGACCAGTCGGGTTTTAACGCGCTGGAGATTCGCACGCCCGCTCAGTTAGAAATAGTGCATAGCGTGCGCATCGACCGTGAAGTCGTGGCATTCGAACAGGAATCAGCTATAGATGATCCGCACAGCTTTAAGATCAGCTTCCCGCGAATCGCAACTGACCAGACTCTGTTGGAGGTGGAATTTGATGCGCGTGTATTCGTCTACGGCACGACATTTAGTGGGTCGGTGACAGACACGGCCGTCGACGAAGTCGCGCAAGAGGTGACTCCGGGAGATGCAGTGGCCGAGTTGCTCAACGACGGGTTGGGCGTACGGACCTCACTGCAAGGAGATTTACTTGGTGTGGTGGAGGCTGTGCCAAATCCGTTTTCGCCGAATGGCGACGGCATTAATGATCAGGTGGAGATCTCCTATACTCTCCAGCGCTTGACCGACGCGGTGCCCCTGTTAGCGGAAATCTACGATCTGGCCGGTCAGCGCGTGCGGCAATTGCGTGGTGCGCCGGGAGCGAGCGCGTTTTACCGGCTTGTTTGGGACGGACGGAACGAGCAGGGAGAGTTGGCCTTACCGGGGCTTTATATCGTACGTATCGTGGTCGAAGCTGATAGCGGTGACGAAGAAAAACTAAAACAGATTGGGTTGGTATACTAATATGATATGGAGCGGTGGTTGGCGGGCGGTGCTTTGTTGGGCATTGGCGTGTGGCTGTGTCGCACAAGTGGAGCAAATCGCACCAGGAGGTAACCCTGGGGTGGTGGCCAGGGTAGATTCGACGGAGATATTTGCTGCCGAGTTGCATGCCTTTGTTGAGCAGATGCCCGCGGGCCTGCGTGCGCGAACCTCGAACGAGGGGGCGCGCATGTCCTATTTGCGCAGTCTGCTGGCCAAGCACTTGCTCGAACTGGAGGCGCGCGCGCAGGGCCTGGACATATCGTTCGAAGTCCAGGCGGACCTTATGGCACGCTGGCGCGAGCATATCCTCAAAGTTTATCGAAACGAGGTGCTAGCCTCTCAGGTGCAGATTTCCGAAGCGGACATTCGCGCTTATTTCACACAGAAGGGGTTGGACCGTCGGCGGCAGGTCGCGGGTATTTTGCTCGACGAAGAGGCTTTAGCGCATGAGATCCACGCCAGGCTGGCAGCCGGAGAAGACTTCGCCGAGTTGGCTGAGCAATACACAATCGACGAACGCTCGGCGACCCAGGGCGGTCTGCTCGGGTTTGTCGATTTAGAACGGGCGCAGCGGTTGCGGATTCCCGCGGCGGTTTTTCGCGAGTTGCAGGCTGGACAGTTTTCACCCGTGTTGCCGATGGGCAAACGCTACCAGATCGTGCGTTTCTTTCAGGATCAGCCGGTGCCCTTCGCGGAGCGGCGCCAGCAGATTTATGATTTGCTCTATGAGCGCGAGCTGGTAGTGGCAGAGCAGCGTGAAATTCGCCATTTGGAGCGAAAATTAAAACTACAGCTGGTCTCGGAAGGGGTAAAGCTGCTACAGGACAAAGCGGAGCTTTATACCCGTGTACGGCGATCTCATCTTTCCGCCGCGGAGAGTGCACAACCGTTATTTACCTATAGGGGCGGGTCCGTCACGCTGGGCGACTATGTCGATATCCTCGGCCGGGATTTGCGCAGCCTGTCGGGTTGGGGGGTGCAGGACGGAGAAGAGGTGGTGGCGGCGGCCGGCGAGTTGGTCTTGGGGCAATGGTTGATTTTTGAGGCGGCGCGGCGGGCGGCGATAACTGATGGCCGGAATCAACAGCGCTGGCTGGAGGCGAATCGCAAGGAACTAATGATTAAAAAGCTAAGAAAGCTGGAAATTATCGACAAAGTTCAGCCGGACCGCGAAGACGCCAGGGATTTTTACGAGGACAACGAGAAATTGTTCCAAACCAACGGTGAATATATCCTCGTCGAGGTGTTGTTGGAGACGGAGGTAGAAGCTGTAGAGCTGCGGCGGCAAATCGCTCGGGGAGAGCAGACCCTAGCCTCCCTCGCGCAGCAGTATCCTCTGCGGGCCGAAATGCGTGATGAGGTGGGCATGATGCACATGGGGGATTACGAGCGGCTGACCCTGCCCCGACTCTATAAGGCGGTACAGGAGGCTGAGCTGAACGCGATCGTCGGTCCGGTGGAGGTCGAGGACGGGTTCAGTCTCTTCAAAGTCCTCGATCGCGAAGAACGTAAAGTGCAACCGTTCTCTGAAGTGGAATCGAAGGCGCGCGCCCTGTTGCGCGGCCAGCAGCGGGAGCAGCGCTTTGAGGAATGGATCGACTCGCTAATGGACAAGTACGACGATCGCATCGCCATTTCCGAGCGGGCTTTGGCGGCTGCCCTTCCAGATACTTTCCTGCAACGGCTAACACGAGACGGCCAAGAGTGAACTCGCACAATTCTACCGGGGTAAGCGCGATGGAACGCATGCTGAAGTACGGATCTTTGTATTTGGCCTTGTTATTGGCCGCGGGGGGCACGGTTTGCGCACAAGGGCATCGCCTGCGGGCGAACCGAGTCGAAGTGCAATCCGGCAGCCATTGGCGGGCTTGGCAGTTCCCGGCGGATATGGTGGAGATCTCACCGGCGGGTACGGTGAAGTCGAGATTTATCCAGGCGCCGCATAACGCGGTATCGGACGTCGCGGATTTCACCTATGAAATCAATGCCTCTCACAAGGATCATTACGACAATTACTTTGACGCCGAGGGGGTGGCCCTCGCGCGCGGCGGGATCAAGAAGGCCCTATCGAACGTGGGGTTGGCGGGTCGGGTATTGGACGGCGACGAGGGCAGTTTCTGGGAGCCGGATCCAGCCGACCCGTTGGCGGATTGGGTGCTCGAAATAGATTTGGGACGGCTGGTTTCGGCAACTACGCTGGTCTTGCGTTTTGCCGAAAAAGCAGATCCCTTCCTGCAGTTCAGGGTCCATTCGGCGGGCGGGCAGAATCCGTTCGGCACATCGGACAGGAGCGGGGCGCTGGATTATGTGCTGGTCGGCGGCACGACTCAGCCCAATCGCGACCAACGTCTCTTCGAATTCGATCTCGAGCCGGTGGGGGAGCATTCCGAAGGGTGGACGGGACGCATGGTCCAGTATTTACGCGTCGCGGTTACGGCTTCGAACGGCGACCGGGCGGAATCGATAAGCGAAACAGACTATCGCGCATTGGCCGCAGCCGATCGCGGCGCGGTCGAATATGTCTGGGAAATCGCCGGCGAGCAGCGCATAGTGTCGGAGACCCGGTATCAGGAGCTGCCGTCTGAGCAGCAAGGCGGGGTGCGCTACTTTCGCCGTGAGCGGCCCCGGCTCGCCGAGGTGGAAGTGTGGACCGTCGGGCAAAATATCGCGCAGGGGCTGATCGGGCGCGGCGGCAGCGTGCATGATGTCAATCCCAATTCCTCTCCGGAGCTGGCCTTTGACGGCAATATGCGCACGGAGTGGGCCGGTTTGGTCTACGATGTCACCGGCGAAACGGCCGAATGGGGGTTGCTCAATATCGACCTAGGAGCGCATTTTCGCGTCGAGGCCGTGCGCTTAATCACTCGCGTTCTGCGCCGCAACGGCAATGTGCTCTATGGTTATCTGCTGCGTGGTTCGGATGGTTCACGGGCGCCTGATGGCAGCTTTATCTGGGATCAACTCAGTGGCAAAGACCGTCAGATAAATCAGAGTACTAGGCTTTTCGAGGATCGTTTCACCCCGGAGAATATGCGTTTTTTGGAGTTTCGCAACATGGATGTCGCCCGGCGGACCAAGGCGTATCTGGGGCATCGGGTGCCGAGCGTGGTCACCGAGATCCAGGTTTACGCCACCGGCTATTTGCCGATCCTCGAAATAAGTTCCGACCTGATCGATCTGGGCAGCGCTAAAAATTTGACGACGATCGATTGGCAGGCTGATACGCCGGCGGGTACGGCTGTGGAAGTCCGCACCCGGACGGGCAACGACTTGCGCGAGGTCTTTCGCTATTTCAAGCAGGACGGTACGGAGGTCGCCACGGAGGAAGAATACAACGAACTGCCGAGTTTTTTTAAAGGCGAGATGCTCACCGAGGTCCTGCCGGGCCCAGGGTGGAGCAATTGGAGCCAGGCTTATGTTTCGCCGGGAGAGGCTATACGTTCCCCGAGTCCGCGGCGTTATATGATGATCCAGACGCGTCTGCTGACCGATGATACGCAGGTGGCCCCCAGTATAGAAGGCATCCAGGTGAATTTTACGGCCCCCTTCGCAGAAAGCATTATCGGGGAGATCGCGCCGAATCGACAGGTTCCGGTCGGAGAACCGGTGGATTTCGATCTATTTGTGCGTCCGTCTTTCGCTGCGCAGGATCCGGGTTTTGACAGGCTTCGTCTCGTCGCCCCCTCCCGGGCGGAGTTGACCTTGAGGCAGGTGCGCCTGGGGTCGGAAGCGGAGTTGCTGACGGGGGGTGGGGAAGAATTTGTTCGGCAGGCGGATGGGGAGGTTGCCAACTCGTCGGGTTTGCTCTTGCAGGTCGTCGGAGAGCACACCGATTCGCTGAGCATCGAGTTGCCCGAAATTCTGCGTAGGGGGGGAGCCGATCTGATGGAGGTTGCCTTTACCTCGCGGATTTTTCAGAGCGGATCTACCTTTCAAGTCGAAGTGGGTAATTCAGATCAGGCAGGTAACTGGCAGGAGGTCGATCCAGGCCAGGGTGTAGGGGATGAATTGGGTGCGGGTGAGGGACTGACCGTATTGACGCCGCTCGGGGGGCGCACGGTCAAGGTAATAAGTGCGCCCGGGGTATTTACCCCGAACGGGGACGGGGCAAACGATCAGGCCATCTTTGAGTTCGCAGTGCTCAAAATTAATACCGAGCGTCCGGTCGAGGTTGAACTCTTTGATTTGGGCGGGCGCGGAGTGCGGCGCTTAGGGGAAGAGCGCGGTCAGGCCAATGGCCTTTACCGCATAGTTTGGGATGGCCGGGACGAAGCCGGCGCTCTAGTGCCGCCGGGGTTGTATCTCGCACGCATCGCTGTTGCTAGCGACAAAGGGGCGGACGACGCGATCCAACAGGTTGTGGGCGTTGCCTATTGACGGCGGACGGATGAAGTACGATATAGAGCGGCCGCTTTTGCGGTCGCTTTTTTTGTGCTAGGCGGGCAGGTTTAAGGTGAAGAACTCAGGGTAATGATATCGTTGTAGAGCCGGCGTTCGTTGCCGAGAAACGTTCCATCCGCTGAAAAGAGCGGGAAGATATAAACGGGTTTGAGTATGGCCAGCCAGCCCGTCTTGCCGGGCAGGACATCGACCTCAAGGTGGCCATAGTGTTTGCCGCCGTCGACGAGGACGCCGTCGTGCCAGATTTCGCGCGCGTCGATATGGGCGATAAATTTCTGATATTTGTTTTTTAACCCTGCTTCGGGGGCGCGGAGTCCGTCGCCGCCGGTACCGATATCGTAAAAGTGGATGGTGTGGGGTATTTGTTTTCCGTCGGTGGTTTTCATGCCCACGATCTCCGAACGCTCCCATATTTCGTCGTGCCCGGCCAGGACCGCGTCGACCCCGTAGCGCATAAAGAGCGGGGTCAGAACGCGCACCGGCACGCCCGATTGATTATCGTGCTCGTCGTCCCGCGGGCCGGGGGATTTGCCGTGCGGCCCCACCGAGTAGGGGACGTGGTGGAAGAATACGAAGGTGAATTTGCTTTTGTGTTGGGCGTCAGCGAGCTGTTTTTCGAGCCATGCATACTGGCGTGAACCCGGGCCGAAGGCGGGTGCCCGGCCGCCTTCGGGGTCTTTTTCCCCCACTAACATAAAGTTGGTGTCGCGCTTCGATTGGTTTGGACTGTTGTTGGCGACATCGAGGGCGATAAGAGTGATGGGGCCGTAATCGACGCGATAGTAGCGGCCCTTTTGCCGCGCATCGTCGGCCTGGTTGTCGGGAAATTCGAAATAGGTTCGGAAGCGGGTGATGGCTCTTTCGGAGTCGGGCTGGTTGTAGCCTTTGCCCGGCCCTGCGTAGTATTCGTGGTTGCCGGGTGTTGCGAGGATGGGTATCTGACCGGCGATGCTTTGCCTGCCGTCGGCATTGGTATTGTGCAGCCAAAATTCATCCCAGTCGCGTTGCTCTCCTCCCGATTCGACGAGATCGCCGGCGATGGCGATGAAATCGGGTCGGCGGGCAGCGATCACCGCCAGGTTCTCGCCGTAGCCCATGGTCTGATCAAGGAAATAGGTACTATCGAGTACGCTGCTCGGCCGTAGGTCGCTAACCCACTTAACGTGCTTGCCCGTGGATTCCGGCTCGGTCTCGCAGTCGGCATAGGCGATAAAGCGAATGGGCTGCTTGGCTGTCGGGGCGGTGGTGAAGGTCGCTGCGAAATGGCTGGCGCCTTGCGTGACCTCGTAGGCATAGGCGGTCGCAGGAATCAGGTCGTTGAGACGAACTCTGTGCCGGAATGGTGATGGCGGGGCTTGGCCGCCGAAGTGGGTTTCGTTTTCTGAGGCCAGATAGGCTAGGGCGTCGGTGCGGATAGGGGTGGAGACTATGGTCGTATCGTTGCTGGTACCTTTTTTTCGATAGGTCAATCGACCGGGGGTATCGTCGTTGGAAAACCAGAGGATGCTCATACTGGCGGTCGTTGGGTTCTGAATATAGGGGAAGACGCGGAAATCGGCGCTGAAAGCCGGCCAGACAAAGACCGCTATCGAGAATATTGCAATCAGGCATTGGGCATTCGGGCGCATAAATTAGATCCTATGGCTTCAATAAGTCAGCGAGAAGAAACCTATGTTGTGTTGGTCGGCGATGGCGTCGACGGATAGCCTGTAGATATAGGTCCCCGGTGGCAGCAGCTGACCGTCGGGGCCGCGGCCGGCCCAATGGCGGGTGAACTCGCCGCTTTGTGAACGCAAAGGATCGAGCGTGGCGACCTGCGCGCCGGCGAGGTTGAATATGTGCACGGTAATCGGCCGCGGTTGTGTAACTTCGCGCAATTTATAGGCCACTGTCAAGACATCGTTAATGCCGTCGCCGTTGGGTGTGAATACTTTGGGATCGACGCGGACGGCGGCAAAGAGGGCGCCGCCGATCGGGGTCTGTACGGCGAGGGCGTCGCCGGAGAAGCGGAATGTCGCGTTGCCGGGCCGGACGTTCTGCTTGATCTGGTCGGGATCGGCGCTGTCGTAGATCCAGCTGTTGAAAGGCGCTCCGAAGCGCAGTACCGAGGTGTCGAAGACGACCTCTATCTGTTTGAACGAATCGTCAGTGCCGATCAGTTTTGGAAAGCTGACGACGATGCGGTCGTCGAGGATCTGGGCGGGAAAGTCGCCGTCGCCGTCGAGGGTGAAGGGGATTTCGACGGCGTCGACGACGACGGATCTCAGGGTGGTGGCGCGGGTATGGGTGAGGATTTCCAGGCGGTCGAAACCGAGATCGCTTTCGTTGAGCGTCGGCCGAACCACATAAGTGAAGGTCTGCGGTGCAAAGGAGTTGACCTCGGTGGGCCAGATTTCACCGACGACCTCGCTGGCGGCAGGAGCTTCACTAAAATGCAGGCTCAACTGGTCGAGGCGGGGGGCGGAGTTGAGGGTGCTGAATAGGCGGACGGCGATCTGTATATAGCGGCTGGGGCTGGGGGAGGTCAGGGGAGTCCCGTCGCGCCAGGCGGCGGCGGTTATGGTTTCATCGCGCCAGCCGGCTGCAAAATCGTAGGGCGGTGACCAGAAGCTCCAGTTATCGGTGTCGTAGATGGTCGGGCGGCGGCCTCTGGGGTCGATTTTCTCGTATTGTTCTAGGGTGATGGGGACGATGTCCCCGTTGGTGTTTTTGTCGAAATAGAGGCTGGGGTCCGGGGTCTGGCCGGTGCGGGTGCGGATTTCGATGCGGGTGCCCGCCGGCAGTTCGCCGCTCCAGCGGATCTTGTCCCAACTGACGGTCTGGCCGAAATCGAGAATCTGGGAGAGGTAAACGGTTTTGGCGACATACCCTTCGCCATAGACCTCGAATTCGGCGATCTCCCAGTTGCTCAACGGGAAAGTGCGCAGGGTGAGCCAGCGGATCGAGCGGGTGTTAAAACGGTAATCGACGACGATATCGAGGTTTTCGCGGGTCGACTGGATAATGTCGAGGTTGGCCCCTTGGGGAGCTTGGGCGCTGTCGGCGACTCGTATCTCGTACCACTTGACGTAATTGTCGGCGAAACTGGTTTCGGGAAAGCGTGCGAATGGAATTTGCGGGGCGCTAAGCCCCTCGATCAGCGTCCGGTCGTCCTCCGGGCCGAGTCGGGGATAAAAGCGCACGCGGTTTACGGGCACGTCGGCGCCGAAATCGAAGGGACAGCCGCAGGCCCAACCCTCGCCGATCCCCGGTCGGCTGTTGGGGTCTTGGGTAAAGCGACGGAAGTGGGCGGTTTTGGGGTCGCCATCGAGCATTTTGAACAAGTTGAAGTTCTGGCCTTGGCCGCCGTGCGAGGTGCCGCCGGTATAGGGCAATGGGATAGGGGTCGAGCCGGCTCCCAGGTTGGTCTCGGGGTCGGCTCCCACTAAGTTGACCGTGGGGTCGATAAAACGGGGCTGGATCGAATTGGCGGAGAAATCGATCAGCGTATCGGTGCCGGCGCCGTGCGGCGTGATACCGACGGGCATCGAGCGCAAGAGTTGGCCGTCCTGGTCGAAGACCTGGTAGGAGCCGGCGTTCTCCTCTCCTAACGCGTCCTGCCAGGCATTGCCATCAGGGCCGCCAAGGTGGTATTCGGTACGGCCCAAAGCCGGTGTCGCTGTGAGCAGGGCGCAATGCAGCAAAAGGTAGATACGGCGCATGGGTGTTCCCTCGTCGGGGCTATATTTTAATCGTCCGCTGGCCTTTACCTGCTTTGAGCACGGCGGTCGCGATTTCGAGCGCGGCGATGCCGTCGGTGCCAGTGACTAGGGGTTGCTCGTTGCGGGCAAAGCATTTGACCACGTGCTTGGCCTGCTCGGTGAACATGTCCTTGAGTGGGTAGGTGTGCACTTTTTCGCGCCCCTTACTCGTTTTGACGGTGAAGGCCCCGTGTTTTTTGTGGTCGAATGAGGCGGGGGCCTTTTGCGCGGTCATGCCGAATTGCAGGCTGCCTTTGGGCCCGATGATATCGTTGAGCCGGTCGACGGCGGTGCCCTCGGCCATGCCCCAGGACCAGATCAGGGTATGTTGGTCGCCGCTGGCAAAATTTATGATCGCACTGGCGGTGTCGGCGCCGACGCTAGTCGGGTCGAATTGCAGTGAGGAGGCCTGTGCCGAAGCGGCAGGTCCGAAGATCTGCAGGGCGAAGTCGTAGTTGTGCACGGCGCCGTCGATCAGTGGGCCGCCGCCCTTGTTGACGTCGCGGAACCAGGCGGGGCCGGGACGGCCGCCGGAGGCGAAGCGCCAGATGACGGGGCGGCCTAGGGCGCCGGACTGGACGATCTGCTTGAGCTTGCCCCATTGGCTGTCGAAGCGGCGCACAAAACCGATGGTGAGCCGGACATTCGCCTGTTCGCAGGCGCGCAGCATGCGCCGGGCGTCGGGCAGGTTGAGCGCCATCGGCTTTTCGCAGAAGACGTGTTTGCCTGCCTTGGCGGCGGCGATGACCGGGGCGGGGTGTTGGAAGGTGGGGGTGCAGACCCAGACGGCGTCTAAGTCGGGCAAGTCGAGCATTCGGCGATAGTCGGTCGTGTGGTACTCGGCGCCAAAATCGCTGGCAAAACTGTTGGCGGCGGCGGCGATGACGTCGGAGACGGCGAGGATTCGCGCGCCTTTTATCTGAGTTAAACGTGCGGCATGATGGCGGGCGATACCGCCACCGCCGATAAAACCGATATTGAGCATGAGAATCTCCTGTTGTGCGTGTAGGGCGGGATAATGCAGATTTTAACTGGTTTAGGCAAGATCCTTTTCTTATTATAGGCGCTCGGTTATTAACGGAAATAACGGAAAGCGATCTCGAAAATACCAGTGCACCGCAAATGCGGGCTGTCAGCACAGCACACGGAGATTGCTTTTAAGGACAAGGCAATGGAACCGTGCATTCTGGTATCTGAGACGACAATATAACGGGCCTCTCATTATTCCTACATTGCAGAAGGGCGGTTATCGGGTGTCGTGGGCGGTAGACGGGGAGCAGTGTTTGGAATTGGTGCGTGCCATCACTACATAAGGAAGAGCCAATGACAGCTACCACCGCGATGCCTGCCGAAACGGCGATTTTTCATCCCGAACAGCGCGCCGACCACGGTTACTTTCGCTTATGGGGTACTAGGGGGTCAATCCCGGTCTCGGGGCCCAACTACGCCCGGCACGGTGGGAATACCTCCTGTATGGAGATCGGTTGTGGAGCCGACCGCATCATCTTTGACGCGGGCTCCGGGATCCGCGAGTTAGGGCTCTCGGTGATGGCCGAGCCGCCGCACAAGGTCCATCTCTTCATAACCCACACGCATTGGGACCATATTCAGGGTTTCCCTTTTTTCCTCCCATCTTTCGTGCCGGGATTCGCAATAGACGTCTACGCGCCACCGAATATAGACACGGACATCGAGTCTATTTTTCGTGGCCAATTGGATCGCGCCTATTTCCCGGTCCAAATGGAGGATATGCAGGCCAAATTCGAGTTCAAGGTCCTCGGCGAGGAAACGGTGCAGATCGGGGACGTGAAGATTGACTGGGAGTATACTCTACATCCGGGGGCGACCGTCGGCTATAGGATCGACATCAAGGGAAAGACTCTGGCTTATATTCCAGACAACGAGTTCCTCAAGGGCTATCTCGGGCCGCCGGACGAGGCGCCGAAGCAGGACATCGATACGGTGCACGCGAAGTTGCTCGAATTACTCAACGGGGTCGATGTGCTGATCCACGAAGCTCAGTATACCGCCGAGGAATACGCCGACAAAATCGGCTGGGGGCACTCATCGGTTCCCAATACCTGCATTTTGGCGAAGATAGCCGAGGTCGGGCGGTGGATCGCAATTCACCACGATCCCACGCATTCGGATGAATTCCTGCAGGACAAGCTCAATCTCACGCGGCAGGTGCTGCGCGAGATTGAGTGTCCGATCGAAGTCGTGCACGGCTATGACGGGATGATGGACTATTTATAGCTAAGTCGGTTCGTTGAGGATCTGGCGTAGGATGCGGATGAAATGTTCTTGTTTGATCGGTTTGACCAGCACCGCGTCGGCTTTCTTAGCGATATCATTATCTGCTCAGTGCCCGCTACGAGAGTATCATCTTAAGCTCGAGGTGGCGGTGCGCAGTTGTTGCAGGGCTTCGTCGCCTGACATGGCGCGGCATCGACATGTCCAACACGACTAGGTCTTTCTTGTTGCCGCAGTGTTCATTCATGGCTTGGGGCAACTCGCTGGCGGCGGTGCAAGGTCCTTCTTAGTTAAAAAAACCTTTTGCGGGACAAAATCGCATTTCCCCCCCCAGTATATTTTCAACTGGCCCCTTCCATTTTTTCGCGTGCTTTAATCTCGTCCCAGATCGCATCCAGCTCTTGTAGTGACAACGCGCTGATTTCTCTCCCGCTCGTTCGCACGGCCTCCTCGAGTGCACGGAAACGGCGCTCGAATTTGTCGGTCGATTGTCTGAGGGCTTGCTCGGAATCGACATTGAGGAAGCGGCCGGTATTGACCAGGGCAAAGAGCAAATCGCCGAACTCGTCTTCGATGGCTGGTGTTTCACCCGATGCCCAGGCTTGGCGTAGCTCGGCGAATTCTTCCTCGACCTTGTCGAGGGGACCCGCGATTTGGTCCCAGTCGAAACCCTGGCGCGAAACGCGGGCTTGCATTCGCTGGGCGCGCATTAGGGCGGGCAGTTGTTTGGGGATGCCGTCGAGAAGTGATGGCGTTGCATCTCCCAGTTCTTGTCGTTCTTGCTTTTTGATCTGTTCCCAATTCTGCAAGACCTGCTCGGACCCGTCCACCTCCACATCGGCAAAAACGTGGGGGTGGCGACGGATGAGCTTGTCGACGATAGCGCGAGCTACTTCCTCGATGCCGAAGCGATTTTCCTCGGCGGCGATCTGGGCGTGAAAGACGACTTGCAGCAGTACATCGCCCAGTTCCTTGCAGAGTTCGTCATCGTCGCCGATATCAATCGCTTCGAGCGCCTCATACGTCTCTTCTAGCAAATAGGGTTTGAGCGTGGCGTGGGTCTGTTCGCGGTCCCAGGGGCAACCGTTCGGGGCCCGTAGACGCGCCATGACCTCGACTAATTCGGTGAAACTCGATTCACTGTTCATTCCCGCTCCTGCTCCAGTTCGGTGTATTTGAGATTTTTGCCGCGCGCTTCGGCAATCGGGTAGCGCGCGGCGGATATTTTGAGCTTTTCCTCGAAAGTGGAAGCGGTGTCGAGACCGAAGCGATCGCACATCAATAAAACAAAATACAGGATATCTGCTAGTTCGTGGCCGATATCCTTTAATGAGGCCTCGTCTTTCAGTCGCGCTTCGGTATCGGCCTCGCTCTGGAAGCGGAAATGTTCGAGCAACTCGGCCGCTTCGACGGACAGGCCGATCGCCAGGTCCTTGGGGGTATGGAATTGCTCCCAGTCGCGCTCTTTGACGAAGTTGCGAATTTGCTCTTTGAGTTGGGCGATTGTGCAGGTTTGGTCAGTGGTGTTCACGATACCTCACTCCTCGAGTGGTAGGGATTTGGGTGAAGAGAATATAGGGTGAATCCAGGAGGCGCGCGTGGGCCTGTTTGGCGGGGTCAAGGGCTTGTGAGGCGTCGAAGGTGGCGAAGAGGGATCGGTAGGAAAAGTCCGGGTCGACTTCGATCACCACTTGCAGGGAGTGGGATGGGGGCGGTTGTGGGCTGGGAAAATCGAAGATCCATGTGCCGCCGGCGGGAAAGTGTGTCGTAGGTCACAGTATCGGCGGTGACTGTGTCCGATATAGTTGGGGCTGGATACGCAGATTGAGGGCAAAAGCCGCTTCATCGGCTACTGTGGTGGCCGTCAGCAGCAAGCCGCACCACAAATGGTCGGTGTCGGACGAACAGCATGGGGCCTCAATCCGCGCGCTGTGAACAGGGCGGTCAATGTGCTAAAAATGCGGGAACTTATTTTTTGTCGAGATGTTTGAAATAGATAGCGTTCGACTAGCAGGAGGTAGCGTGTGGCGACCAAAAAAGTGGCTAAGACAACGACCAAAAGAAAGCTTCGATCCGGAGAGGGCGACCCGGTATTGGCCAGTTACTTGGACGATATTTCCGATTCGACGCCTTTGGCGGCTGCCGAGGAGGCCGAGTTGGCAGCCCGGATTCGCGCTGGCGATGAATCTGCTCGCAATGAGTTAGTAGAAGCGAATCTCCGTTTCGTAGTTTCGGTCGCCAAGGAATATCAAAACCGCGGACTCTCGCTAGTCGAGTTAATCAGCGCCGGCAATGTGGGGCTGATCACGGCATCGGAGCGTTTCGATGAGACTCGGGGGTTCAAGTTTATCTCCTATGCCGTATGGTGGGTGCGCCAATCTATTCTGCAGGCGCTAATGGAGCAGTCCACGGTGCGAATACCGGTCAATCGCCTGGATATGCTATCTAAGATATCCCGCACCTATGAGGCTTTGCAGCAAGATGGCAGTGTGCCCAGTATGGAGAAGGTTGCGGATACGTTGGGGTTTTCGCAGGATAAAGTCGAACAGACGTTGGTCGACAACCAGCCGATTCGCTCGCTTGACGCGCCCTTTGAAGACGGCGAAGAACGTTGCTTGCTCGATTATCTGAGTCTCGAGGGGCAACTCACCCCCGAAGACGAGGTATTGGTTTTCACGCTCAGGGAAGACATCGACAATGTGCTCGGTGGTCTCAACGAACGCGAGGCCGAGGTTTTGCGGCTTTATTTTGGTTTGCTCAACGAGCCCTCGTTGACGCTCAATCAGATCGGAGGGCGTTTTCAGTTAACCCGTGAGCGGGTGCGCCAAATTAAGGAAATTGCGCTCAGCAAGTTGCGCCATCCCCGTTTTCACGCCAGACTGCGAGCCCACGCAGGCGCATAAGTTTAGACCTAGACCAATAAGAATAACATTGTAAAGCGGTGCACTCCCTGTCGAGTGCACCGCTTTTTTTTGGGCGGTACGCATTTTGCGATGTATAGCACTAGGTGCCTTTGCGAGCAGTTCTGCTGCTTATCTTTCCGCCTATGCGAGACAAGTGGAAAAAATGACCAATTTACCTATCTCATTCTGCTGCCGATATATAGAAGAATAGAAGGAAAAGGAAAGGAGCTATACATGGATTCGACCGATTCGATACGCTCGTCGCGCCGGGTGGGCATTGGGGCTTTCCTCTTTGTTGCTACAAGTCTTTCACTGGGCGCTTTGTTGGCCATTTTATCTAATGGGTAAGTTGTTGTTATATATTGATTTGTAGTAATTTATCTATCTATATTTTACCTAATTGCAACAATCTCTTGACGGGCTCTGAGGGCCGCCTTATATTGATTTCTGAGGCGGTGATTAGGGCCTTCTGTATCTTCTCTTTGTACAGAATCCGGTATTATTTCCATCCCCTTGGAGATTCCGGGCGGCCCGCTTAACCTGTTGCTTAGCAATGTGTACGAGTCTGTTTTTTTAGCACTGATTCGTACGTTTCTGGTTAAGTCTGAATGAGAGACTTAACTTGGGCAAAGTGTAGGTATGGGAAAAATCATCGCTATCGCTAATCAAAAAGGCGGAGTAGGCAAGACAACAACGGCTATTAATTTAGCTGCTTGTTTGGCCCTATCCGGCCATCGCACCTTGCTTATCGACCTAGATCCACAGGCCAATGCTACATCTGGTTGCGGCACCGGGATCGGCAGTAAGCAGGCTTCGACCTATGAAGTCTTGCTGGGGCAGGTAAGTGTTCGCGCAGCAGCAGCTTCCACTGATATAGAAAACCTTTTTATGGTCCCCGGGCATATTCGCTTGGCCGGTGCCGAAGTCGAGATGGCTTCGATGATCGGTCGCGACAAGCGTTTGGCCGAGGCACTGCGTCCGGTGGCTGATAGTTACGAATATGTACTTATTGATTGCCCGCCGTCGTTGGGATTGCTTACGGTCAATGCGCTGACTGCGGCCAATTCAGTACTCATTCCCCTACAGTGTGAATACTACGCTTTAGAAGGGGTGAGCAAACTCGATGCTTCGATTCGTCTTGTGCAGCGCTATCTCAATCCCAACCTGGAGATTGAAGGCGTCTTGTTGACGCTCTATGACGACCGCTTGCAACTTTGCCGCCGAGTTGCCGAAGAGGCGCGTAAATATTTTGGTGAAAAAGTCTACGAGACTATTATTCGCCGAAGTATCAGCCTAGCTGAAGCCCCGGGTTTTGGTCAACCCATCGCGCTATATGATCCAGGTTCAAGAGGTACGGATAATTACAATAGCTTGGCCTCTGAGGTTTCTGCGGGTTAGTTGTTTGGTCCAATGATCGCCTTTCCTACGCCCAATTATTCAAAAGAGCATATTTAGCTTGACGCGGCCCTTTTTTTGCTATAGTATATGCATTATTGTATATTTAGATGCATAAATTGCGATTTTGAGAAAGGTTGCTCATGAATTCTTATCAGCAGGTTAATTCCGATGATTCTATTGATCGAGTTGCATTAAAGGGGCAAGTGATTCAGTCCTCTGGCAAAGTCGATTCTTGTGAATTTATCACTCAAAATGCCCAAGTCCGCCATTTGTTGTCTCAGGCTGATCGCGTGGCAAAAGCACCTGCCACTGTGCTTATCACCGGAGAGAGCGGTACGGGCAAAGAGGTGTTAGCTAAGCGTTTGCACGAACACAGTCCACGGCGTCGGGCGGCGTTTATACGGCTCAATTGCGCTTCGTTATCTGAAGGTGTGCTCGAGAGCGAGCTTTTTGGACATGAAAAAGGGGCCTTTACCGGCGCAATCCGTCAACGTCTGGGTCGCTTCGAGCAGGCGGATCGGGGGACTTTATTTCTCGACGAGATCGGAGCAGCAGATTTGCGGGTGCAATTGCGTCTTTTACGCGTGCTGCAAGAACGCGAGTTCGAACGGGTCGGGGGGACGGAAACGCTACGGGTCGATGTGCGGGTCATCGCCGCGACCAATGTGGATTTGCAGGAGGAGGTCCGCAGGGGGAATTTTCGCGAAGATCTCTTTTATCGCCTCAATGTCATACAGCTCAAGCTCCCACCTTTGCGCCAGCGCAAAGGCGATATCCCGCTTTTGGTCGAATATTTTATTCGCAAGCTGGATACAGGCAAAGGCGGGCGGATTCGCACGGTCGATGCGGCGGCGCTGGATCACTTATCGGCGTATCCGTGGCCGGGCAATGTGCGGCAATTGGAGAATGCGGTTGAACGCATGGTTGTGCTCGCAGGTGGGGCGGTGTTGCAGCGGACGGATGTGCCTGAAGAAGTGTTGAATTGGCGGGCGGATGATGCGGAACTTGTGGTGGACGGGGAAGGGTTCAGGGAGGCGCGATGTTCTTTTGAGCGGCATTTCCTCTGTTCGGCATTGCACCGGTATCACGGGGTAATCTCACAGGTTGCCGAGGCTGTGGGGCTATCGCGCAAGAGTTTGTACGCAAAACTGGAGCATCTCGAGATCGATTACGAACGATACCGTCTACGATCATAAGTTTTCTCTGAGTGCCTGGCGGAACTTTGTCCTTTGTCCTTTTAGGTAGGTGCGGTGTTCGCCGTCCGGTGCTTCATTGGCGAGGGCCTGGCCCATAATGGCGGCGGCTTGAGCGTGTCGGCCGAGGAGGTGGAGTAACTCGGCGTAGGTATCTAGGTAGATCGGGCTTGTAGCTTCGAGCTTGACGGCCTGCATTGAGAGGCCCAGGGCATAATGCAGGCGTAGGCCTTCCTCGGCGTAGGTCCAGGCCAAGTTGTTGAGAATCATCGCATCGTTTGGTGCGCGGGCTAGGCCCCGTTCGTAGTATTCGATGGCGCGGTCGGGTTGCCGGTGTTCAGAATAGATCCGGGCGATGTCGACGGCGTCGATTACCTGGCTCGCGAATGCTTTGTGAAAAGTGCTGTCGGCTTGTGGATAGCGTTTTTGCCGCAGTTGGCAATCGCCTAAGATGAGCAATAGTTGCGGGGCATCGGGTTGAATAAGGAGAGCCTCGACAAGTATGTTTTCAGCTTCGGCGAAATGCTCCCTTGAAATGAGAAGGCGACTGAGTTCGCTGCGGGCGAAGAGGTGATTGTAGTCGAGCTCGATCGCCTGTCGAAAGGCCGTCATAGCTTCGTCGGCACGATCCTGCTGGCCGTGTAGCCATCCCTGCATCGCCGATAACCAGGCGCTCTGCGGGTGGGCGGTAGCCAGGCGCGTGAGGATCTGCGTTGTCTGCTCGAAACGTTCATAGCGCAAGCAGATATCGCGGAGGACGGCGTAGAGCTCGCCATTGTCCGGTTCCAAGTCGATCGCCCGGCGGAGGAAGTCCAACGCCGGGTCCAGTTGATCCAGTCCCATATGGGCCAGGGTGGAGATGACGAGCAAGTGGGCGGTGTCGCCCTCTTCGCGCAGGGCTCGCCGGGTTTCGGTCAGGGCTTGCTCGTAGAGACTGTCGCGCAGGTAGATTTGTGCCAATTGCGTATGGGTGCGGTAGGCCCCGCATTGCGGGTTGTCGATGACGAAGACACCGAGCAGAGCGGCGCAGCAGAACAGATACCGGGTCATCAGTACTCGTGACGGTAGGTGTAGATGTGGAGGAGCAAGCCAATGGCGACGAGATTGGAAAGCAAAGATGATCCCCCAGAACTTAAGAAGGGCAAGGGCAATCCGGTAACGGGCATGACGCCAATGGTCATACCGATATTGACGAAGACGTGAAAGGTCAACATCGAGGCCAGGCCGATGGCGATCAGGCTGTAGAAACGGTTCTTGACCATTGCCCCGATTTGTAAGGCGCGGGTGATAATGAAGAAGAACAGGGCCAATACCACCAAGGCACCGACAAAACCCAATTCTTCGCCGATGACGGAAAAGATAAAGTCGGTATGGGCCGCAGGAAGGAACTCGTATTTGGTTTGCGTACCGCCGAGAAAGCCCTTGCCGGTCAAGCCGCCGGAACCGATGGCGATTTTGGACTGGATGATATTCCAACCGGAACCGAGCCGGTCGCTCTCGGGATCGAGAAAGGTCATAATTCGGTCTTTTTGGTACTGGCGCAGGAAATGGTCCCACAGGTATACGGTGATCAGACCCGCTGAGAGGTTGACGGCGATCATGGTGATGGTCACCCAGAGCCGGCCTAAGAGCAGGTGGATGAAAGCGGTGCTGCCGATAATGAAAGTGGCGAAAATATAGGGTGCGGCTCCTTGCCACAACGGTTCGAAAGAACAGATGACGCTGATGATCGGCGAGACGACGAGAAAGATGAAGAGTTTGCGCATACCGGCCCAGTAGAGCATCGGAAAGAGTGGTGCGCCAAAGGAAATTGCGGTGCCGAGGTCGGGTTGGCGTACGATCAGGGCCATGGGCACGAGGCTGATGCACAGGGCGCCGAGGAAGCCGCGAGGTTTGTTGATCCTCTCGGTTGTGCAGTCGCTCAGGTAGCGCGCGAGGGCGATGATCGTCGTGATTTTAGCTAGCTCGGAGGGTTGCAGGCGCAGGGGCCCCAAACGCAGCCAGCGGGCAGCGTCGTCGCCAGTGCCCCAGGCCAATACCGCTAGGAGGCTCAATAGGCCGAAGAGATAGAGGGGGTGGGCAATACTGTAGATGACTTTGTCGGGAATATAGACGATAGCCAAGCTCACCGCTAAGGCAAAGAAGGCGAATTTGGCTTGTTTGTCCCAGGCGTTCTGGACTGCGGTCGAGTCGCTGTGGAAGGCGGCGCTGTAGATCATCGTCACGCCCAGCAACACCGTTACCAAGGTGGCGGCCAGGAGTAGGAAATCGAGTTCGCGAAACAGGCGCATGGGCGGACTTTCAGTGTGCGGTTAGCAGCGTGTCGGTGGCCGCCTGGTCGGCGGTGCCGCTTTGCTTGAAGTAGGCCTCGATGACTTGGCGCACGATTGGGCCGGCTACCGCGCCGCCGCCGCCGCCGCCTTCTATCACGGCGGCAATGGCGATCGTCGGGTTCTCATAAGGCGCAAAGGCTACGAACCACGCGTCGTTGTTGCGGTTGGGTACTTGCGCGGTGCCGGTCTTGGCGGCGATTGCTATGCCATCGATCTGGACTCTGCGTCCGGTGCCACGGTTTCCGTATACAACTTGGTACATGGCTTTGCGCACGATTTTCAATGTTGCCGGGGTGATTCCTTCAATGGGTTGACGCTCGGGTGGTTCGCCGCTCAGATAAGGCGTGACCAGGTAGCCGCCATTGGCGATCGCGGCGGTGTAGCGGGCCATTTGGAGTGGGGTGGCCAGCATCGCGCCTTGCCCGATGATGAGGTTGAGCAGGTGGCCAAAGGTCCAACCTTCGCGTTCCTGATAGTATTGGCGCGACGGCAGCAGGCCTTCGGCTTCGCTGGGGTCGAGGGCGATACCCGTCGGATGGCCGAAACCGAATTTGTCCGCGTATTCTCGCCAGGTTTTAAACCCGAGGATTTGTGCTAGATGGTGGAAATAGATATTGCAGGAGGTTTCGATCGCCTCTAAGAGGTTCATCTCGCCGTGGCCGTCGAGTTTATTGCAGTGAAAGACGACGTCACCGACCGCCAGAGAACCGGCGCAGGCTTCGAAAGTGCTCAAGGTGTCGGTGATACCCGTTTCAAGGGCGGCGATGGCACCGATCATCTTCAGTGTGGATCCCGGGGGGTAGCGTCCCCTGATGGCCCTGTTGAGCAAGGTCGTCTTGCTTTGCAGCACCTTCTGGCGTTCTTCCTGGGCTTGGAAGGATACGAATATATTGGCGTCGAAAGTCGGTTTGTTGACCAGGGCTAGCACGGCGCCGGTTTGCGGGTTTATCGCGACGATCGATCCGGCAAGCGTATCGGGCAAGGCGCGTTCGGCGGCGAGCTGGACTTCGAGGTCGATGGTCAGGTGCAGTTCGTTGCCTGATACGGCCCACTGGTCGAGCTCGGGAAGCTCGCGTCCGGTGCGTCCTGCGGCGTCGACTTCGAGGTAGTGGACGCCGTCTAGGCCGCGCAGGTTATTCTCGTAAATCTTCTCGATTCCGGTTTTACCGATGAAATCCCCGGGCATGTAAGTTTTCCCCGGCGCGTTTATCAGGCTCTGGTCCTGAATAATGCCCATATAACCGAGCAGGTGGGCAGTCGAGTGGCTATAGGGGTAATGGCGTTGGGTCTCGATCTCGATGTCGAGTAGCGGCCAGTCGGCTTTGAGCAACTCTTCGACGATCGACACGGTGCGGAAATCGACATCGCGCTTGAGGCGGATAGTGCGGTGGCGTCGGCTGTAGTTGTCGTTGATTTCGTGATCACCGATGGCCTCCTTGAAGGCGGTCGCGGTCGCGTCGAAATCCTTGCGCGTCGTGCGTTCCAACGAGACGGAGTAGAAGGCGCGGTTGCGGGCCAGAACCCGTCCGTCGCGGTCGTATATCAGGCCGCGAGGGGCTTTGATCCGCTTCTGGGCTATGCGATTTTCGTCCGATTCGCGGGCGTAGTCGTCCGATGTGGTGACTTGCAGGTACAACAAGCGTAGGACCAGCACGGCGAAAAGCAGGGTGACGACTCGGAGGAGGCCGTTGATCTGCGGGCGTTGGTCCTGTTGCGGCAGATGTTCCACGTTGGATTCAGATGGGAAACAGGTAACGCCTAAGATTCAGGCCGGCGGAGAAGAGGGTGCCGAGCAGGGCCGTGTAGACTGCGCGGCCCAAACCGTAGCGCAACCAGAAATAGGGCACGTCCAGCAAGCCTATGGCGCTGGTGCCGAGATAGTAGATCAGGTCGTGGCAGAGCACGGCGCCGAAGAGCAGGCCGATCTGGACTTGGATATTGTCGGCGACGATGCGCGAGCGGCCGTAGCCGACGGCAAAGCCGATGAGCGATTTGCTCAGGGCGTTGAGCCCTAGGTCGGCGGGGTGGTAGATGTCCTGCATAAAGCCAATACCGAAACCCATGCAGATGGCGACGAGCGGCCCTTCGCGCAAGGCTATATAGGTCAGGGCCAGGAGGATCAAGTCCGGTTTGAGCGAAGAGATCTCGAAAAAATCGATCCAGGTGGTTTGCAGCGCGAAGGCTAATACCAGCAGGAAAATATAACGAATCGAGTCCATATCACTTGGGAATCTGTAGGGTTGTGCCCGCCAGCAGCGTCGAAGAAGGGCTGATATTGTTCTGGCGAGCGATTTCGTTGGGTTCGCGGCCGAATTTGCGGGCGATGCTATAGAGGGTGTCGCCCTGGACCACGGTGTAGACGCTCTTGTCGACAATGGCCAGTTGTTGCCCCGGTTTGATGATTGCGTTGTTCAAACCGTTCGACGCCTGTAGGTCATTCACGCTGATCTTAAAACGCCGGGCCAGGTCCCAGAGCGTGTCGCCTGGTTGCACCGTATAGATTTTGCGGCCCTTGCCATCGGAGACCGTAGGCGCTGGACGTCGAGGTTGCAGTTTCCACAAGACGAGTTTCTGTCCGGGTCTAATCAGTGTTTTATCAAGTTTGTTCCAGCGCATCAGGTCGCGTAGGCGGACCCCGTTTTGGTGGGCGATGCGGTCGAGCGAGTCGCCGGGGCGCACGGTATAGGTCCGTTTTGTTTGGTCTCTACCCTTACTGGCGCTGAGTTCAATGCCCGGAGCGGCGGGAATGTAGAGAATCTGTTTCGGCCGGATGAGATTGGGGTTCTTGAGGCTGTTGGCCGCGGCGATCGTCCGGGTGTTGATGCCGAAGGCCTTGGCGATGCTCGAGATATTGTCGCCGTATTGTACCTCGTACTGGTAGACGGCGGCTTTTTGTGCCGAGGGCAGGCGGGCGTATTTTTCGAGAAAGAGCGCGCCCTTGTCCGGCGGCACCCGCAGGCGATAGGGGGGGGCGCCGGGCGGGGTAATGGCCTGGCGCAGTTCCGGGTTAAGGTCGCGCAGGGCCGCGTATTTGATGTCTAGGATTTTGGCAGCGGCAACTAAGTCGACGTAGGGCCACTTCTTGGGGAGGGTGACTTCTTCGTAAGCGAAGGCCGCTTCGAACTCCTCGAGTTCGAAGCCAAAGAGCTGCGGTTCCTTAGCGATGATCGCCGCGGCCATAAAGAGCGGCACGTAATTTTTCGTTTCGCGCGGTAGTTCGAGTTGCCAGAAGTCGCGGGTGCCTGCTTTGGCGATGGCCCGGGTGACTCGTCCCGTTCCTGAGTTATAAGCGGCCAGGGCCAAACGCCAGTCAGAAAAATGGCGGAAGAGGTCTTGTAAGTGTCGCGCCGCACCGACAGTGGATTTGATCGGATCGCGGCGCTCGTCGACCCAATGCGTGCGGTCGAGGCCGACCATCTGGCCGGTATGTGCCATAAACTGCCATAAGCCGACCGCCCGGGCCCGCGAATAGGCCTTGGGATTGAAACCACTTTCGATCATTGCCAGGTAGAAGAGGTCGGTGGGTAGATTTTCGCGGCGCAAGATGTCGTTGATCAGTGAGTTGAAACGTCCCGAACGGCGCATCCAGGTGGAGAAGGTCTGGCGGCCCCTGGTTTGGAAGAAGTGGATGCTGGCGGCGACTCGGGCATTGGCGTCGATGGGGATGTCGCATCGGCGGCTGAGTTGGTGGATGCGGACCAGTGGTGCGGCGTCGGGGGGCAGGTCCTCGATGGTCTCTTCGGACAGGCCTTCGAGCAGGAGAACTAAGGGGCTGTCGTCCGAAAAATGTTCCAGATGAGGTAGAAGGTCCAGGTAGGCTTTTTCGATCGCTACACCCAGACTTGCGGCTTCAGTGGTATCGGTGGGGGTGTCGTGTTCGTCGAGGTCGGCTAGGATCCGGAAGGCGCGGTCTAAGTCTTCCTGTGATCGTTGGGCTTGGTCTAGGGCCTGGCCCTCGATCGCCCGAAGCAAGTGCCAACGCGCGGCGCGGAGATCGGAAATGTCGGTGGGTATATCGGTGGGTATGTCGGTGGGTATGTCGGTGGGCACCGTCTCGTCGAAGACCGTGCTTTCTCCCCTTTGCCAAGGCGCACAGGCCAGTAATGTCAAGGAGAGACCGAAACTAAAAAGCAGCGAACGCACTGGGGATTAATCCTCTCGGGGGACGAGGATTTGGGAGCGGACTTTCAGGGCGTTGGGGTAATAGGCTTCGATTTTCTCGGTAGCCGCCTGGGCTTGGGGGTCGGTGCGGTAGTGGCCGACTTCGACTTTGTACCAGGGTGCCTTGAAGGTTACGTCAATGTCCGGGCGGCGCAGGCGCTTTATGGCGCGGCCTTTGAGGCGGTTGGCTTCGTCGTGGGAGAGGAACTGGTCAATTAATACCCGCCAGCCGAAGGTGCGCACCATTTCAGTGGTTTTTTCCGCTTCTGCGGGGCGCGGTGTTTCAACTGCGGTGGCGCTCGGGTTGCTCAGCGGTGTTTCGATCGTGGCGCTGATGACATAGGCGTCGGCGTAATCGGGGCCGAGGGCGGCAACGCGACTTTTGAGCTTTTGCGCTTCTTGGCGGGTTTCGTATTGTCCGGCTTGCAGCAGGAAATGTTCGTCCCGGGTGATTAGATGGACCGTCGTGCCGAGCATCTGTTCCAATTCGGCTTGGCGCCTGCGGGCCACGGCCCCATTGCTTAAAGTTACCAACTGCAGTCGGAAGACGTTGACCGGTCCGTATTCGACGGGCAAGTCGGCGTCGATCTCGCTTGTGGGGTTGACGGTGGGTTCGCTGGTGAATTCGACGGTGGGTTCGCTGGTGAATTCGACGGTGGGTTCGCTGGTGAATTCGACGATCGGTTCGTGCAGACTTGCGCGTTGGAAGACCGGCTGGATTAGCAAGAGGTCTTCGCCGAGGGAGCGGACGTCGAAAGTCTCGCGGACACTCTGCGCCGCGTCGACTGGCCCGGCGAGCAAGTTCGGCGTGTTCGACGGACCGGCGCAACTGACGGCGCCGAGTAAAACTAGGAGCAGGAGCGGGGAGCGTTTCACGTTTCGACCCAAGTGCATAGAGCGGGCTCGAATGGGGCGCGAGCAATGCCTTTTTCCGAAATGATCGCTGTGACTAGCCGGTTGGGGGTTATGTCGAAGGCCGGGTTGTAGACCGGAACGTCGTCTGGGGCGGTGACTTTGCCCATGCCGGCGCGAATCTCCGCGGGGTCCCGCTCTTCGATGGGGATTTCCTCGCCTGAAGCGAGGGAAATATCGAGGGTGGAGATCGGGGCCGCTACGTAGAAGGGCACGCCGTGTTCACGGGCTAGGATGGCCAGCCCGTAGGTGCCGATCTTATTGGCTACGTCGCCGTTGCGGGCGATGCGGTCGGCGCCGACGATACAGCAGTCGATGGTTTCACTACGCAGGACCGAGGCGGCCATATTGTCGCAGATGACTTTGACGTCGACACCGCTTTGCATTAATTCCCATGCGGTTAGCCTCGACCCTTGCAAAAGCGGTCGGGTTTCGTCGGCGAAGACGGCGACATTTTTCCCAGCCTCCTGGGCTGCGTAAATGACCCCGAGGGCGGTGCCGTAATCGGCGGTGGCTAGGCCCCCGGCGTTGCAGTGGGTGATGACTTGGCTGCCGTCGCGCAGCAATTCGGCGCCGTTGCGGCCCATTTGGCGACAGATGCGGCGGTCTTCTTCGAATAGGTGGTCGGCCGTCGCGAGGAGCGCGTCGCGGATGGTCTGGTTACCGGAATCCGGGTGGGTCGACAGAAGCGCGCGCATCTGGTCGAGGGCCCAGAACAGGTTGACCGCGGTGGGACGGGTGCGGGCGAGCCGGTCGATAGAGGCTTCGACCCGACGGCGGAATTCTGCCGGATCGCAGTCGATGGCCTCTTGCGCGCCGACGACGACCCCGTAGGCGGCAGCCAAACCGATGGCCGGAGCGCCGCGTACCATTAGCACTTCAATGGCTTGCGCGATGGTCTCGACATCGGAGCAAGTCTCGTAGATCACTTCTTCGGGCAAGCGGGTTTGGTCGAGCAGGACCAGCGCGTTGTCCTGCCATTTGAGTGTTTGTACCGGCATTAGAATTGCGAAAATTCGAAGCTGGTTTCTTCTTTCGTTTCTTCTTTCGTGTCTTCTTCCGTTTCCCACCGATCTTCGAACTCGGTGCGCTCGGCATCGCCCCAAAGGCGCTCGAGGGCATAGAAGTCACGGGCTTCTTGGCGGAAGATATGCACGACGAAATGCACGTAGTCGAGCAGTATCCATCGGCCGGAATCGACACCCTCGACATGCCAGGGTTTTTCGCCGATCTCAGCAAGCTTTTCTCGCAATTCGCTGGCGAGGCTGCGCACGTGTTGTGCGGAGGTGCCCGTGCTGAGTAAAAAATAATCGCTGGTGTCGGTGACTTTGCGCAGATCGAGCAGGGTGATATCAAGCCCTTTTTTATCCTGCAGGATTTCTACGATACGTTTGATTTTTTCGTCTTCATGTAGTGACATAAAGCTACTTTCTCACTTTACTGTTTATCGTCGAGCAGGCCTATGCGACGGTAGTCGCGCCCGATGACGATTGAGACGTCAGCCAGATGGAACTGGTCTTCCTGCTTTTGTTGGATCAGATGGGGTATGCCCAATACGTCGGCCACCTGACGCGCCTGGTCAAGGTCTCCGCTGAGGTCGATGACTAGGCTATGCAAGTGATCGAAGCTCCTGGCATTGCCCTCATGGATTACATCTAGGCCCAATGTGCGCGCCTTATTGCGCAGCCGGGCGGCCACTTGCGTTACGCCGCAGCCGTTGAGAATTTCGACTCTAATGGGTTCGGGAAGCGGAACGGCTGGTGACTTTGCAGAGATCGCTTGTGGAGTTGGGGCCGGTGCCGCAAAATGAGGCCAGAGGGCTGAGCCTAAAAGAATGCTTATTGCCGCTGTGGCCAGGACCCATAATATTCGCTCCTGCACCTAGGAATTACTCCCCGCTTCGCCGAATGGGCAGACGATCGGAAAACGCTCTTGTTCACATGTAATAGATGGTATAAATGAATGAAAAGTGGTTAATTAAGTCAAATGTGAAGTTGGGGTGGATGGAGGGGCGAAGGACAAGCCCTCCGTCACTCCTCCGGTAGTTGGCGAGGTGAACGCGAGTATATCCAAATGGAGGAGCGAAAATGGAGTGGTTGAGAGAGGAAGATTTTGCAGGACGGTTTTCGATGAGGGATTTCCTTGGAGCCTGTCATCAGGCGTTCGAATTGTATGGGCAGGGTGTAATCGTCAATCCGCCGCGAGAGGAAGTGGTCGAAGAGCGCGGGGAACTGGATTATTTTGCTTTGGATATGCCGGCGCAGTGGCCAGGGAAGTATCGGGCACGGAAGATTATCGAGGAGTTTTCGGATGTGAAGCAGGGGAGGCTGGCTAAGCGGGAGGCCTATATCGAATTCGAAGATTTGCAGCAGGGGAAGGTGGTGCGGGTTGACGCGGGTTTTATCACCGATATGCGCACGGGGGCGGCGGGGGCGTTGGGGATTAAGTATTTGGCGGGAGAGGGGATAAGGCGCGTGGCGGTGTTGGGGACGGGGCGGATCTCGCGGAATTTGGCGTTGGCTTGTGATGAGCTTTTCGAACTGGACGAGATTCGCTGCACTAGTCGCAAGGCGGAGAATCGGGCCGCATTTGCCGCGGAGGTAGGGGCGGGGTTAAAGGCAGATCTGCGGATGACAGAGTCGATCGTGGCGTGTGTCGACTCTGCGGAGGCGGTGCTGACGGCGGTGCCGACTCCGCAGCCTATTTTGACCGAGTTGTTGTTGGCGGGCGTCGGTTATGTGACGGTGATTGCCGGGGACGGGCGCACGAGACAGCTTGCCCTGGAGGTGTTGCAGCGACGCGGAGTGGTGGTGGATGTGTTAGAACAGGCACAGAAGTCGGGGGAGTTTCGCGCGGCGAGTGAGGTGGGGGCGATGGATACGATCCGTTTACTGCCGGGGAGAGAGGGTGAAATACTGGATATTGGCGACGCGGCTTGTGGGCGTTTGGGTGATTCCACGCCGAGTGTTGCTTATTTGACGGGGATGGGGGCGCAGGATTTGTGTTCGGCGGCGATGGTTTACGAAGATTCGCTACTTAAATAAACCCGAATATTTAAAGGTCATGATATAGTCCTGCGAGCCCTTGTTTTTTGCGGCTCGTCGGTTGTCGTAGACATCCCAGCCGAAGCCGAAAAGAAATTGGTCTTTGTAGAAGGAGACGGCCAATCCCATCGAGATGGCGAGCGAGTTTTCGGTAGATAGGGCTTCGAGCACATTGCCGATGGCGGTGAAGTGCACGCCGGAGATGGAGGGGTTGTCGACATTGTGCCAGCCGGCGAAGGCCAGGCCCGGCAGACCGATAAGGCGTTCGGTTTTGCCCTTGATCGTAGTGCCGTCTGTATTTGTGTAGTTGCGGCCGGGGCGGATGGTGAGAAAGGAGATCAGGGGTTTGGCCTCGAATTCCCATTTCCAGCCGCCGGCCTCGAAAATTTGCGAGATGCTCTGCGGCGGCGCGCCGGGATAGCCATGGGTGGTAATTTTGAGTCGCACCCGGCGGTTGTCTTTTTCTAAGAGGCGCAAATTAAGGTCCTCGGCCAACACTCGCCCGCCGCTCGACTCGTAGATCTTGACTTTCTTCTGTTGGGTCGTGCCCTTGGGATCGTAATTCTGGTCGAGCTTGGTCCATTCGATAATTATTTCACGGCCGACCAACGCTAGTCGCAATGAATCGGGAATTTGGAAAGCGACATCGATCTTGGTGCCGTCTTTTTGCACGATGGGGGCATTGTTCCAACCGACACCGAGATTGGATGATGTTTCACCGCGCGAGACCATGACCTGGGTGACGCGTGCGAGGTCGATATTCTCTAGTGCTCCGTGGCCCTTGTATTTGAGTGGCCGGGCGCGGTCTTTGACGTCGTTGCTAACCAATAATACGCGACCCAGGCGCTCGCCGAGGCTTTCGGGGTCGAAGAAGACTTTGAGGCGGGTCGACTCTCCCGGGGCGAGCGCGAATTGCGCCGGCTCGATACTGGCCTCTTTGTTTTGCGGATGCGATTCGACCTGTAATACGGTGTCGCCGGCGTTGGTGGCGACGATGGTCTGCTCCGAGCGCTCGCCCAACACTACGTAGCCGAAATCGACGACGCCCTTGGGGTGCAACTCGATTTCGGCGGCGACGCCATTGCCGTTGAGCAGGATGTCGAGCGTTTCCATGCCCTCTTCCCAGAAACCGTCCAAATGCAAATTGCCCGAGATCGTGCCGCGCCCAGAGGGGCTGAAGGCAATATGCAAAGGCAAGGTGCGCAGGCTATTGGCCGGCAGCAGGAATTTATTCTTCGGGTCTATTTGCGTATAGAGGGTGAAATCGTCGCTGGTCGAGCGGATCTGGTGGATATTGAGGTCGGCGTTGCCGATGTTGGCGATTTCGATGACCTTGCTGCTGTTTTCGCCGACGGCGACCTGGCCAAAGTCCACGGTCGTGGGGCTGAGTTTGAGGAATTGGCCGACACCCTGCAACCTTAAGGTCTGTGTGCCGGCTTCGGTCACGACGCTGAGGGCGGCCTGGCGGGCACCGATTTCCTTGGGCGAGAAGCCGAGCGCGACTTTCGCGCTGGTGCCTGGCTGTAGTAGGACAGAACTCTGTTTGAGGCTGAACTCGATGCCCTCGTCGGCGGATAGGCCCATTTGCACGGCGAAAGGGCTGCCGCCCCTATTCCACAACAACAGATGGTCGCGCGCGGTCTTGCCAATGGGCACGCTGCTGAAATCAATGCCGGTGCCGTTGAGGATTTCGATGTGTGGTGGACTGATCTGGGCGCGGCCTTGCAGTGGGATTTCGATGTCGGGAGCTTGCGGGTCGTTGGTGCGCAGGTGCAAGGCGCTGATTTTGTCGCCTTCGTTTTGCGGGCCGAAGACTACGCTCAATTCGAGTCGTTCGGTGGGGGCGATGGTCGCCGGAAAGAGCGCGCCGGAGAGGGCGAAGGCAGCGCCGTCGATCTGTGCGCTCTCGATGTGTAAGGCGGCCTGGCCCTGGTTGAGGAGGGTGACGCGGCGTACGGGGCGCTGGCCGAGTTCGACGGTTTCGAAGTTGATGCCGACCTCGGGTAAGGGGGAGATGGCGGCTTGCGGGGCTAAACCTTGGCCTTGCAATGGTATGCTGAGCGTGTCGAAATCGGGCGAGGTGACGATGAGTTCGGTCGCAAAGGGGCCGCCGTGTTTGGGGGCGAAGGTTATCTGTAGTCCCTTTTCGCCACCGGGTTCGGGCAAAGAGTCAATTGTCTGTTGGATGGCGAAGGGTGCTTGCGGGTTGGCCAGGACGACCTGGCCGGATGTTGCGGGTATGGCGCCAATATTTTTTATCGCGAAGGCATCGGTCGCCGAAGCGCCGATTTGCACGGCGCCGAAATCGAGTCCGGTTGCGGGTAGCAACGAGAATGCCGGTCGCGCAGCGGACGCCCGCAAGGGGACGGTAAAGGTCTCGTCTTTGAAAAAGGATTTGACCCGGAGGGTGAGCATTCCGGTTGCCGGGCCGACGGTCGCCGCGGTAAAATACACTGGGATAGCGGACGCGGATTTGCTGGATAGGCGAAGCGTGTCGGGGGGTGCAGTAAATCCGTCTCCATCGATCGTGACGACGATTTCTAACTCGTCGTCACTCTGGTTAGAAAGACGGATTTCCCCTTGTACTTTTACGTTGATTTTGACAGCCCCTAGATCGAGTTCGCTCGGTTCGATGGCAAGGGGTTGCGCGTGCAGGACGCCGGGCAGCAGCAGGAAAACTAAGATGAGTAACATTGCGGACCGTACATAAAAAGAAGAGCGACCAACCCACCAGAATACCGGATACAATGTTTGTCGAAGTGCCACGTCCTAAAGGAGTGGAAAACTTCCTCTTGGGTATTCTTTCGCAGATTCAGGTCACTCTTTGTATTTAAGAACATACACCATACTAGCTTGTAATGTCAAGCGGCAAGGATTTGCGCAAGCCCTCCGACGAGCCGGTCCATGCCCACCACTACGTCTTCTTGGCGCAAGGCGCCATAGGCGATGCGGAGATAACAGGCGTCGTTTAGGCCGAAGGCGTCGCCGGGAATAACGGCCACTTTGTGCTCCTGCACCAGGCGGGTGACGACGTGCATTGCGTCGAGGTCAGTTTGTAGACGCACGAGGAGATAGAAAGCTCCCTCAGCGGCGGGAACCTGGACCTGGTCACCGAGTTGGGTGAGGCGTTCGAGACAGAGTTGGCGGACGGCGTCGATATCGGCGAGGAAGCCGCGGCAGTAGGCGGGCCCGGCGGTGAGGGCGCCTAGCGCCGCACGCTGTGAAATGACCGGCGGGCAAATGATAACGGTATCTTGGGCTTTTTCTAGGGAGGAGAGCAAATGGCGTGGGGCGACGAGGTAGCCGACGCGCCAACTGGCAAGGCTGTAGGCTTTGGAGAAGGAGAATAACGAGATCGTGTGCGCGCGGCTTTCGGGCAAGGATCCGGGCGAGAAGTGCCGCGCCTCGCCGTAGGTGAAATATTCGTAGGCCTCGTCGGCGAAGTGGTAGAGCGCCCGTTCGCCGCAGAGCCGGTTGATGGCGGCGAGGTCGTCGGGGCGGTAGACGGCGCCCGAGGGGTTGTTGGGCGAGATGGTGACGATGGCGCGGGTGCGCGGGGTGATGGCTGCGGCGATGGCGTCAAGGTCGAGTTGGTAGTGGGCATCAGTGTCGACGAGCACCGCCCTGCAGTTGGCCATGCCGATTGCCATTTCGTGGTTGAAGTAGAAAGGCGACATGATGATGACTTCGTCGCCGGGGTCGGCGACGGCCAGCAGGGCGTGATAGAAGCCCATGTTGGAGCCGGCGGTGACCATGATCAATTGCTCGTCGGCAACCTCAATCTGGTTTTCGCTGGCGAGTTTTTTTCGCAGGGCTTCTTGTAGCTCCGGCAGACCGCGGGCGGCCTGGTAATGGTGTTCGGCGACGGTGTTGCCGAAGCGGGTGGCTTCCTGTATCGCTTCGGGCGGCGGCGGATAATGCACGACGCCCTGGCCGAGGGAAATGGTGCCGGGGGTTTCGCGGATCAGCGCGGCGACGTGCGGAATTACCGGGCTTTGCACCGCCTGCATGCGTTTTGAGTTGGTCATGGAGATTAAGTTCGGGAATTGGCGATTGCATTGCAAGATGAACGGGGTCTAATTCGTGCGAAGGCTTTTAGCATTGATGGCTAAAGGGGTGGTGGGATGGCCCGGTCGCGGAGTGCGTCTCCGGGTATTTTTAGTCCCCCGGGTCGTCGACACGACCACTCCCCTTGGCCCTTGCCCAACCAGGCCCTTTACCCCCACTTCCATCCCGAAAAACGCCCTGCGTCCGCATCTTGGAAGCTTGGGGGTTTATGCTGTGGTTATAGGTGGTAAAAGAGTTTCAGTGTTTTGTATGCCTACTGTAAGGCTTCTTGTAATAAGTCGTAGAGTCGGTCTATCTCGGCACAGGTCTCCGGGTCGAGGAAATAGCTCAGCGGACCGCGGTGGACTTGGTTGGGGAAGAGGCCGCGTTTGTGCATCAGGTAGCGCTCGACGACGATAAAACCGTCTAAGCCGCCCTGGAGCTGTAAAGTGCATAGCGCGCAGATGGGAAAGTAGATCTTATAGGCGCGTTCTTCGTCGCCGTCGACTAGGGCCTGCCACAGTGCTGTGGTGCCGTCGAGCAATTCTACGCCGGGAATGGTGCCCTTGATGCCGCGGCGGAAGGAGTCGATCAACAGGACGCCGCCGCTGCCTTCGTAGATCGAGGCTTTGCCGTCAGTGTGGTCGCGCAGCGCCGAGATGCAGGGGCCCAAGGGAGAGGCTTCGGGTTTGAAGAGGATGCGGTCGCCGTGGTCTGCGAAGAGCGAGGCCTGGAATTCGATGCTCATCGGGTTGCCGACATAGGAGCTGGCGTCTTGGATGATGACGGGGATTTTGATCTCTTCTAAGAGGGCCTCGAAGTAGGCGCGCAATTCGCTTTCGCCCAGCGAACGGGAAATCGGCGGAATGGCCATTACGGCAGCGGCACCGCCGTCTTCGGCGGCGCGACTGTAGGCGCGGGCCTGGGCGGTACTTTCGGCGCCGACGCTAATGATTACCGGGCCGCGGTCACCAGCGTATTTAACCAGCTCGGCGGGCAGCAACAGGCGTTCCGTCGCGGTGAGGCGCAATAGGTCGGAGACTAGGGCGAGGCAGAATCCGTGAGCTCCTGTCTCGAAGAGGTAGTCGACTTGTTTGACTAGCGTAGTGGAGTCGATTAGCTGGTCGTCGGTGTAGGGCATATGGACGACGGGTAGGACGTCTTTGATTTCGTGGCTCATGCGTTGTTGTCCCGTTTTACTTGGCGAATGATGGCGAAGAGTTGCGCGGCGATATCATCGTTGGCCGCGGCGACGAAATAGGCGAATTTTCGGCGTTGGCCATAGACGGGTTTGCGGTTGACTTCAGTATAACAGACCGCACCGGCTTCTTCGGCGATCAGCGAGGGCGGACCGGCGTCGTAGATTTCGACCTGGCGGGTTAGGTAAGCGCAGTGCTCGCCTTCGGCAAGTCGCGTCAGGACTAAGGCGGCGCCGATTGGGCGCTCGTGTGGATCGAATGTGGGTCGGGCGAGAGCTTGGTGGGGTCTGGCTTTCGAGGAGATGAAGGCGCTGTTGTTGCGCGGCTTTTTGGGCAGCGATAAACGGCGTGGTCGTCGCTTGCCGAGTTGCACGTAGGCGCCCTCGCCTTTGATCGCGGTGAATACCTTGTCTTCTGAAGGTCGTGCGACGATTGAAGCGATCATTTTGCCTTTATAGGCCAGGCCGATAGTAATATGATAGGGCGCGTCGCCGCGTTTAAAATGAAAGGTGCCGTCGATGGGGTCGAGAATGACGGTATAGGGCGATGTGTTGCCGGCAAAACGCTTTTTGAGCGCGGTGCGTTCTTCGGCGATGCAGCGGACCGCGGGAAAGTGCTGCAGCACAGCGGCGAGTAGGATATCCTGGATCGCGCCGTCGAGTACCGTGAAAGCGGTGGAGGCGTCTTGCGCGTGATCGCTGATCAGGCTTTTGTCTGCGGCCTTGCCGATATCCGCGACTTGGCCGAAGAAGATTAGCGAGGCGCGGGCACACTGGTCGACGACGGGCAAGAGCGCGTCGATAAAGGCGCGGGGGGCGATGCGTTTGGCCATATGTGGTTAGTCTTATAAAGAAAAGAAGCGCCCGGATTCCCTGGGGAAGCCGGGCGCTTGTAGTAGAAAGCTTTGCAGCCTTAGCCGGCGGCTTCGGACAATTGCGCGTCCTGCAGCGCGGCGATGATCTTATCCGGGCTCATTGGCAACTCGCCCATGCGCGATCCGACGGCGTTGTGGATCGCGTTGGCGATGGCGGCCATCGGCGGTACTAGAGGCACCTCGCCGACACCGCGAATGCCGTGTGGACTCGCTGGATTAGGCACTTCGACCAGAATTGTTTCGATCGTCGGCACGTCGAAGCAGGTCGGCATGCGGTAGTCGAGGAAGGTCGGGTTGGCCATGCTGCCGTCCTCGCCGTAGAAGTAGCCTTCAGAGAGCGCCCAGCCGATGCCCTGGACGGCGCCGCCCTGAATCTGGCCTTCGACATAAGACGGGTGAATGGCCTTGCCCACGTCCTGCACGGCGGTAAAGCGCAGGATCTCGACCTTGCCGGTCTCCGGGTCGACTTCGACATCGACGACATGCACGGCGAAGGCATTGCCGGCGCCGCCGGCGTTGACGGAACCTTTACCGGTAATCGGTCCGCCGGTGCTGCCCTGGCTGGCGGCGACTTCCTTGACGGTGAGTGTCTTCGACGCGTCGGAGGTGCAGACGAAACGGCCGTCTTGGTATTCGATTTGGCCCTCTTCGACTTCGAGCTGGCGGGCGGCGCGCTTGCACATCTCGGCCTTGACGTCTTCGGCCGCGTTGTAACAGGCGTGGCCGGTGGCGTAGGTGACCCGGCTGCCGCCGGTGCCGCCGGTAAAACCGATCGAACTGGTGTCGGGGATCGAGGGGTTGATATCATCGGCTGTGAGCCCGAGGGTTTCGGCGACGATCATCGCCATCGAGGCGCGGCTACCGCCGATATCGACGGAGCCTTCGTTGAGGTTTATAGTGCCGTTGTCGTTGACGGAGATGGCGGCGGAAGACATACCGCCGCCGTTAAACCAGAAACCACCGGCGACGCCACGTCCGCGGTTTGCGCCTTCGAGATTGCTCTTATAGTGATCAGAGTCTTTGGCGGCCTGAAACGTTTCGATGCAGCCGATCTTGCCAAAGATCGTGCCGTCGGCGCGGCGGGTGCCTTCGTGGCAGGCGTTTTTGAGCCGTAACGCCATTGGGTCCATGCCGATTTTCTCGGCCAATTCGTCGATGACGCTTTCGGAAGCGAAGGCGGCGTTGGGTGCGCCGGGGGCGCGGTAGGCCGAGGACTTGGGTTTGTTGACGACGACATCGTAGGCGTCGATGGTGACATTGGCGATGTTGTAAGGGGCGAGGATACAGGCGGCCCCGGCGCCGACGGCCGAACCGGGATAGGCGCCGGCTTCATAGGCCATGTAGGCGTACGCGGCGGTGATCGTGCCATCGTTTTTGACGCCCATCTTGACTTTCATATAGGACCCGGGGGCCGGGCCAGTGGCTTGGAAGACTTCGGTGCGGCTCATCAGCATCTTGACCGGTTGGCCCGTCTTGTGCGACATGATCGCTGCCGCCGGCTCCATATAGGTCGGGAATTTGCCGCCGAAACCACCGCCGATCTCGCAGGGCATGACCTTGACCTTGGAGACGGGCAGGTCGAGCACCTCGGCGACTTGCGAGCGGATTTCGAAGGGGCCTTGCGTGCTGACCCAGACCGTTACGGTGCCGTCCTTTTTCCACCAGACGGTGCAATTGTGCGGTTCGATATAGCCTTGGTGGATCGTCGCGGTGTCGAATTCGCGCTCGACGACGACATCGGCTGCGGCGAAACCCTCGTCGAGATCACCCATCGCGTGTTGGTTGTGGCTGGCGATATTGCTCTTTTTGCCGCTGTCTTCGCCCAATTCGCGGGTGGTGCGGTTTTCGTCCAAGAGCGGGGCGTCGTCGGCCATGGCCTTGCGCACGTCGATAACCGGCTGCAGGACTTCGTACTCGACCTTGATCAGGTCGAGAGCCTCTTCGGCGATGTGCGGGTTGGTCGCGCAGACGGCGGCTACCGCGTGGCCGGTATAGAGCACCTTGTCAGAGGCCAGTGAGTTTTTGGCGATCTCGCGCACATTGACCGTGGTCTCGCCGATATTGGACAACTTGTCGACGACGTCGACCAAGTCGTCGGCGGTGGCTACCGCGCGCACGCCGTCGAGCTTGAGGGCTTCGGAGGTGTCGATCGACAGAATTTTGGCGTGCGGGTGCGGGCTGCGTAGGACCTTGCCAAAGAGCAGGCCGGGCAGGCGCACATCGCCCCCGTACATGGCGGCCCCGGTGACCTTGTCGACGCCGTCATGGCGGATCGGGCGGGTGCCGATGACTTTGTATTTGCCGTCATCAGTATAGTCGGGATAATCTTTGCTGGTGAATACGGACATGTGTAAGGTGCTCCTTTGGATAGAAAGGGCTGCTGGTGGTTATTTCGACTGATAATGTGAATATGAGTCTTTACGGCGTCAAGTGTGTCTTATAATGAAGAATATAGGGAATTTGCATTGAGGATTTATCCGTCGCGGCCTAGTTGACGGACAGCGAGCGCTTGGCGTATCCTTGCCATATGTCCATTTTTTTGGAAAAACCGACTACACAACCCGCACTTTCTATTGAAGAAGTCCACGTATGGTGCGCTGAGTTGATAGCGGAGTCTGCGGATGTAGATGAAATCGCCGCCTGTCTCAGCCCTGACGAGTTCAAACGGGCCGATCGTTTTATTGATGAGAAACACCGCACGCATTTTATCGTCGCTCGCAGCGTACTAAGGCAGCTTTTGGGACAATATCTCGAATTAGAGCCCGGTGCGATAACGTTTATCTACGGAGAGCACGGCAAACCTTCCATCGCCGGCGCGGGACTGTGTTTCAATCTGTCCCATTCGCATGGATTGGCGTTGTATGCGGTGGCACGGGAACGGCAGGTCGGCGTCGATGTGGAGTTCCCGCGGGCGCAGGTCGCGCACGAGCGGATCGCGTCGCGCTTCTTTTCAACAAAAGAACAGGCGGCGTTGGCGGAGCAACCTGAGACCGAGCGGTGTACGGCTTTTTACAATATTTGGACGCGGAAAGAGGCGTATCTCAAGGCGCGGGGCGATGGCATTTCGGCGGGGTTGGACACCTTTTCGGTATCGCTGGACGCCGAGGCTCGATTGCTGCACTCGGATGAGGGAGCCGCAGAACCAGCGCGGTGGAAGCTGTCCGCTCTGCAGCCGGCGCCCGGATATGTTGCCGCGTTATGTGCGGCGGGCGACTGGCAGCTCAAGTGCTTCGCCTGGGGCGCTTAGAGAATACGCTCGGAAACGACGCCGTGCAGGTCCATTTCGAAGTCGATGTCAATTATGGGCGGACGGGTGTAATACCAATGGATGCCGTGGCGGCGGGCCGGGCCGGTCGGGGCCAGGATAATATCTTCTAGTAGGCCTTCAAGCGGGTAGATGGTATAGACGTCAATGGCATTGACTAAACCCCAATGGCCGCCCAAGCCGAGTAGTCGTTCCTCCATCACCTGCATGACATAAGTGGCTTTTTCGCGCATCGATTCGGGGGAGGTGTCGCCTGAGCGGATAATCCCTTTTTCGACAAGTGTGCCTTCTAATAATTCACCGGCACCGGCGACGATCAGGGTTGGGCGGTCGATTTGCTCGTTGGGAATGATATAGGAGAAGGCGTGCAATACGGGTTCGGCAGGTGGGTCGTAAAAGGGCGCGACATTGGTGCGGGCGACGGGATTGAGGTTGCCGACATAGAGATCCCACTCTTGTAAGACGGTGCAGTATTCGCTGTTGAAGTCGATAAAACCTTGCATGGTAAAGGGCGCGGGCGAGCGCAACTCCATGCCGCATAGGGCATAACGATCACGGCCCTCTGCCGTTAAATGCGCGTCAACGCGCTCGAAACCGGCCCGCCAAGGCAGCGCTTCGGCAAGGGTAACGTGGATGATCTCGTAGCCTGGATCGGCGATAATGCCGCAGGAATAAGGGTCGATGCCCTGGAGAAAATGATAGTGTCCTTTGGGGTGTGCAACAAGCATTAGGCCTCGTTTCGACAGGGGTTGAAGGCCCTTAGTGTCGGCTGTAAGTTGCTCTGCGTCAAGGCAGAAGCGTCTTCCTGTAGCGGAATTTTATACTTGATATGGGAACATGGGCTATATAGAGCAGAGGATATGGACGCTGCGTCTACATCCGCTCTGACCGCCGTGCATCGCGGTCAACGGCAATTTCGCGCTCAGGTCCGAGCCCATTGCCGGCGCGTCCGGTGCAAGAAGCGAGCACGCCTAAGTTATAGGGCAATATAGTCGACCTATAAGCCTAAACTGAGCATAGCGCTCCAGTTTGTCTATCCGGATTTTTTCGGATTTTTTTGTGCCCTTGCCGGAGTTTGGCGCTTATTTATATTCCTTCCTCTATTTCTACCCACCTCTACCTGTGAATATTGGAACTAACGATGGCCTATAATGTATTGGTAATGGCCGAGGTCGAGCCCTACCGAACGATTCTGCCGATGATCGAAGAGCAGTGCCGGGTCGTGCGCTGGCATCCCGACGACGATGCCTGGCGGGCTGAGTTGGGTGATATCGACGGGATTTATGTCTATGCCCATATCAAGGTCGGCCCTGAGCTGATGGACAGTATGCCCAAGCTCAAGGTTATCAGCAATTTTGGCGTCGGTGTCGACCACGTCGACCTCGCTGCGGCCCAGCAGCGGGGCATACCCGTGGGCAATACACCCAATGTTCTCGACGGGGCCACGGCCGATATCACCTTTGCCCTGCTCTTGGCCGGGGCGCGCAATATCGTTAAAGGCGACCACTTTGCCCGCGGTCCGAATTTTGTCGAGTACGACCCGAGTTTTATGTTGGGGCAAGAGGTGCACCACCAGACCTTGGGCATTGTTGGTTTGGGCAATATCGGTTATCAGGTGGCCCGGCGGGCACAGGGTTTTGATATGACGGTGCTCTACCACAATCGCAACCGCAATGCTCAGGCCGAGGCCGAACTCGGGGTGCGTTATGTGTCGTTGGACGAGTTGCTCGCACAGTCGGATTTCGTGGCGTTGAATATGCCGCTGACCGACGAGACGCGGGGGATGATCGGCCGGCGGGAGTTGGCGCTAATGAAAGAATCAGCGGTGTTGGTCAATGCGGCACGCGGTGGGGTCATCGATCACGAGGCCCTATTGCAGACGTTGCAAGCGGGTAAGTTGCATGCGGCGGCCCTCGATGTGACCGAGCCGGAGCCGCTGCCGAGAGACCATCCGCTCTTTGCTCTCGACAATGTCATTATTATACCGCACCTAGGCAGTGCCACCGAACAGACGCGTCAGGCGATGTCGGACCGCTCGGTGGGTAATTTATTGGCCGGCTTAGAGGGTAAGGAACTGCTGAGCCGCATCATTTGAGGGCGGGTTGCATCTTATAGGAGAGACGATAGGTGAGGTTCGCCGGCATTTTGATCTAATACCATAACAAAATCAACACAGCAAGGGATCTAATGAGCGAAAATACACATCACAAAGTTATTATCATCGGTTCGGGCCCGGCCGGGCTCACGGCGGCCCTATATGCCGCGCGGGCCGATTTGCCGCCGCTGGTCCTCGAGGGCTTGCAGCCGGGCGGCCAGTTGACCATTACCACCGACGTGGAAAACTATCCCGGCTTCCCCGAGGGCATTATGGGGCCGGAATTGATGGATCAGATGCGTAAGCAGGCTCAGCGTTTTGGCGCCGAGTGCATGTTCAAGATCGCGACGGAGGTCGATTTTTCACAGCGTCCCTTCAAAGTCAAAACCTATGACGCCGAATATACCGGCGATTCGGTGATTATCGCGACCGGGGCTACGGCGAGGTTGTTGGGTTTGGAGTCGGAGACCCGGCTGATGGGACACGGGGTTTCGGCCTGCGCGACCTGCGATGGTTTTTTCTTCCGCGACAAGGAGCTAATCGTCGTCGGTGGTGGTGATTCGGCGATGGAGGAAGGTACCTATCTGACGAAGTTCGCGTCGAAGGTGACGATCGTGCACCGCCGCGAGGAGTTTCGCGCCTCGAAAATAATGCTCAAACGCGCGCAAGAAAACGACAAAGTCGATTTTTTACTCAACGCCACGATCGAGGAAATATTAGGCACGGATGATGGCTTGTCGGTGCGCGGCGTAGTGTTGACGGATACGCAGACGGGAGAAACTCGCGAAATGGCCTGCGATGGCGTTTTTATGGCGATTGGTCACGTGCCCAATTCCAAGATTTTTAACGGCATGTTGGATATGGATGAGCAAGGGTATTTGATCACTAAGCCCGATTCGACGGCGACGAATATCGAAGGGGTGTTCGCCTGTGGAGATGTGCAGGATACGGTGTATCGGCAGGCGGTGACGGCGGCGGGCACGGGGTGCATGGCGGCGATTGAAGCCGAGCGTTTTTTGGCGCACTAGCGGCTGTACGGCGGTCGGATCGGGGGTGCGTCTTCCGGTATTTTTAAGCCCCCCGGGCCGTCGCCTCTCGCAGCGCCTTCGCGCTGGCTGACGGTTGCCCTTCTCTACCAGGCCTTTTTTACCGCCCCGCTCCGAAAAACACCCTGCGTTGCATCCCCGATCCGACCTTGGCCGGCTTGGTGCAGTTAGATAGTGGATGGGTAGGAACTTTAGTAATGTGCGTTTAGTGCAGTAAATACAAAAAGAAAATTATTGGACTGGCCTAATGTAAATTGGGTCAACCCTTATATTGTGGGTATGAAAAAACTAGAGCAGTACGGCATTCAGCCGAGTAAGAAGCTTGGGCAGAATTTCCTCAATGACAGCGGTGTGCTGCGGCGGGAAGTGGCCTATGCGGATATTGGGCCGGAGGATACGGTGTTGGAGATTGGGCCGGGTATTGGCAATCTGACTGAGTTGTTGTTGGGCAAGGCGGCTAAGGTCATAGCGGTGGAGCAGGATCGGCAGTTTAGTAAGTGTCTGGGGGATTTGCAAAAGCAGCATTCGCATTTATCGCTGTTGTGGGGAGATGCGTTGCGGGTGGGGTTGCCGCGTTTTGACAAGGTGGTGGCGAACCTGCCCTATCATGTGGCTTTGCCAATTATCTTTAGATTGCTGGGACAGCGTTTCGACCGGGCGGTGTTGATGGTGCAGAAAAGATTGGCCGAACGCATGTGCGCTGGGGTGGGAGAGAATGGCTATTGTCGGATGGGGATAACCGTCGGGCGGGTGGCGAAGGTCGATATGCTTGAGAAGATTCGCTCGGATTCCTTTGTCCCTGAGCCAGACGTTGAGAGCGCGATTGTGAAAATCGAACGCGGTAAACCTAATTTCGCCGTGCCGTCGGAAGATTTCTTTAAGCAGGTATTGGAAGCGCTTTTTGCTCATCGCGATGAATCGTTGCAACGCGTATTGGAAAAGAGCCGCGATCGAAACTTGCCGCCCACTGCTTTGGCTAAGCTAGGTAAAAAGCTTAAGAACAAGCAGATATTTCGGCTTACCCCGCGCGAATTTGGTGAAATTACTCGGGTTATGTGGGAAGTCAGAGAAAGAAAAATAAAACGATAAGATAGTGTAAAGTGCAACTTCTATAAGTGTTATGCTGGCCTGTTTTACAGGCCAGCATTTTTATTTGTCCATATGCGGCATTGGCTATCGCGATACGCACGGATACGCCACCGCTGATTTTGCGACATTACTCTTACTTGTCGCGGGTACCGCGTCTGGTCGGCTTGTTCAAGCTCACCCCAATGAGGCGGTGGTCCTACCGCTTTTTGGCGCCTATAAAGGCACGGTCTACGATTCGAGTTTGCGTTGGGCCAATCCCTTTGATAGCAAGTGCAAAGTCTCGGTTCGGGTCCGCAACTTCGAGAGCGAAAAGTTCAAGGTCAACGATCTATACGGCAATTCGATCGAGATTGCCACGGTAGTCGTTTGGAAGGTCGTCGATACGGCGGAGTCGGTCTTTCTCGTCGACAACTACGAGGATTTTGTGCATGTGCAAAGCGAGGCGGCGCTGAGCATGGTGCAGATGGCGTTGGACAAAGCTGGCGGCGGAAAGGGATCGTCGAACTAGACGAGGAGCACAAGGCCACTATGGTGAGCAATCTGCTAGTGGTGTTCTGTGGTGAGCGATCCGCTCATCCGGTGGTCAACGCCGGACACCGACAGATTGAAGAAGAAGCCGCAGGAATCCGATTGATTCTATGCTTAGAACATCCTAGGATAAAGGTCTGCTATTATCGGCGGGAGGTGCCTAAGGGTGCCTCTCGCTTTTGTCGGTTGTCATCAATTTCATTATAATTAGATAAATCATAGAGCACTTATTTCATATTGCGTCCTTCATATCTCATGCAATGATCGGAGATCCCTCCATGCATTTGCACTGGATCGACTGGGCCGTGGTGGCCTCGGTGATCGTCTTTTTCACCGTCCTGGCCACTGCTACCCGCAAATACACCCAGTCCACCAGCGATTTTCTGGCGGCCAATCGTCTGGCGGGCCGTTATCTGCTGACCTTGGCCGAGGGGATCGCGGGGTTGGGCGCGGTGTCGGTGATCGCGCGTTTTCAATTGGTCTATAAGGCCGGCTTCGCGCCCAACTGGTGGGAGCAGATGCAGGCGCCGATCGCGTTGATCCTGATGTTGACCGGTTGGGTCGTCTATCGCTTCCGCGAGACGCGCTCGCTGACCCTGGCGCAGTTTTTCGAGATGCGCTACGGGCGTAATTTCCGCATCTACGCGGCGACGATCTGCTGGATTTCGGGCATTATCAACTTTGGCATCTTTCCGGCGGTGGGCGCGAACTTCTTTATCCATTATTGCGGTCTGCCGACTACCTATGATTTTTTAGGTATGGGCTTGTCGACCTATCATTCGCTTTTGATCGCTTTGGTCGGCTTGTCGATGTATTACACTTTTGCCGGCGGCCAGATCGCAGTGCTGGTGACCGATTTTTTCCAGTCTTTCTTCGTCAATATCGTGCTGATGGCGATTCTGGCCCTGTTAATCATAAAATTCCCGTTGTCGCAGGTCTTCGAGGGACTGCAGTATTCGGAGGAAGGCAAGTCGCTGTTGGACCCCTTCGATACGGGCGATGTCGAGGGTTTCAATCCCTGGTATTTTATGATCGGCCTTTTTGGTATGATCCTCAACCGGATGGCTTGGCAAGGTTCACAGGCCTATCACGTCTCGGCGAAGTCACCGCATGAGGCCAAGATGGCGGGGGTGTTGGGATCCTTTCGCGGTTGGGCGCTTTTGTGGGGATTTACAATGCTGCCGCTCGTAGCGTATATGATCATGCACCATCCTGATTATGCCGATTGGGCCAAACAAATCAACGCACAACTGGCCTTGATCCCGGATGAGCAGGTGCGCGACCAGATGGTAACGCCGCTGACGATGACGCTCTATATGCCGGTCGGGTTGATGGGGGCTTTCGCGGCGGTAATGTTCGCCGCCTTTATTTCCACCCACGATACCTATTTACATTCGTGGGGCAGTATTTTCGTGCAAGATATATATCTGCCCTGGCGCGGCAAGGAAATCGAGCCGAAAGCGCATTTGCGTCTGTTGCGCTATTCGATTTTTGGCGTAGCGGTTTTTATCGTCCTTTTCAGCTCGTTTTATAGCCAGACGCAGGATATTCTGCTGTTCTTTGCACTCACTGGTGCGTTTTGGTTGGGGGGTGCCGGTGTAGTGATCGTCGGCGGGCTGTATACCAGTTGGGGCACGACGAGAGGAGCGTTCGCGGCGTTGACCAGCGGCACGATCCTGGCGACTACGGGAATGTTGCTGGAGCATTTTTGCGAGGATTGGTTCGGGGTCGATTTCCCGCTGACGGGTCAGGAGGTCTACTTCTACGCGATGTTGGTGGCGGTGTCCATGTATGTGCTCTTTTCCAAACTGGGTCCCCGTACGGTCTGCAACGTCGACAAGCTCTTGCACCGCGGCGAGTATGTGGTCAAATCCGATCATGAGGCCACCGGTGGTGTGGCGGTCGCCAAGCAGAAATGGAATTGGCAGACCGCGTTGGGCATTACCGAGGAATTCTCGCGCGGCGACAAGATTATCTACGGCATCACTATCGGCAAGGCGATCCTTTTCTTTGGGTTGTGGATCGGGATGACGATTGCGGTCTACACCGTGGGCGTCTCAAAAGAAGGTTGGGCGACCTATCACTACTATGTCAACGCGATGTTCTTTATCGCGACTTCGTTTATCGTGATGGTCTGGCTTTCGATCGGCGGTATTCGCGATCTGTTCCGGCTTTATCGCGACCTGCAGACTGTGCAGCGGGATCTCGCCGATGATGGCACGGTACGCGACCACGACTATCAGTTGAAGGACGGAGAAGCGACAAGCTGAAATAAGTGGAGGTAGTATCCCCTGCTTGTTAGATAATAGTAAAAAGCCCTATTGGCCTTTGCGCCAATAGGGCTTTTATTTGCATTTTTTTATCAGAATTGTCGATGCTTGGCGAAGTTGTCTCCGGTTTATCTATCGCTGATAGGCCAGGTGATTAAACAGATTTTTAATCCGTCATATTCGCGTATTCCTCACGTCCTCTACGAAAGAGTTCCCGCACATCCTCGCGTTGCTGATCGTTATTATAGCGGCCATAGCTGTCGATCCACTTGAGCGATTCGTCGATTGAGTCGAGAAAGAAACGAGCGGATCCATGGCGCTGAACGGAGGGCCTACCGCAACGGAAATACACCGGGCTGGAATGCGCGTAAATCGCCTGGTCGAAGCTGTCGCGCGAATCGCCCCAGAGCCGGACGGCTACCCAGCCGTCATGCTCGGTATTGAAGCCGTGACGCATTTCGCCCTCGCGCCGGCCTTCGGGCCATTGCCAGCGTTGGACCACTTGGCCGTCGACGACGAGCTCGGCACGTTCGATGGGGTAGTAGGAGCTGAAGGTGATTTGTGCTTCGAGTGGTTTGTCGCCGTCGAATTCGACGGTGGCGCCCATCGGCTGCTCGTTGAGCTTGAGGTCAACGGCGGGGCCGTTCGTGATAAAAGTTCTGCCCGCTTTCATGCCGTCTATCCAATTCGCGTAGGAGAAATCGTTCTCGGTCTGCACGTAGACGCGGTTATTGGAGCAGACGAACCAATCGGTCCCGGTAGAGGCGGGCAGGTGTAAGCCGCAATTGAGCAGTTTGTACCACAGGTCGTATTCGGGATCCATCCAGAAGGGGTCGAAGAGGTTGAAGGCGTCGAGCTTGCCCAAAGCCGCGGCTATTGGCGCTTCCATGCCGCGGCCATTGTGGCACCAGATGACTAGGCCGCCCTGGTCGCGGGCTTCGTCGCAGCAGAAGCACAGCGGCGGGTAGTCGGGGTCGAACTGCCCGGTGAGGGTGTGGCCGCGGCTGATCGGTTGTACCAAGTTGCGGATGTTGAGGAACATCACGTGGCCGTAGCCGAAACCCCAGGGTGAGTTGTCGCCGTAGTGACGGTTTTCCTCGCCGATGTCGAGCACGTGGTGAGCTGTTTTGAACTCGTTCATCACCCCGATGGGATATTTGTTGGAGGCGTAGGGTAGTTGGCGGCGGTCGAGTACGCTGACGCAGGTGACATTGTAGCCTTCGACGCTGCAATCGACGCCGAGGCGGCGATCGGGTTGTTTTTCGTTCTCGTCGTAGTGGATATGGGTATTGCCCGGGTACCAGTGTCTCTCTTGCGGGTGGTGCCAGCGTCGCAGGGGGATCTCGATATCGACGCAGCCCTTTTCGGGCAATTCGACGGTGGTGCGATAGGGTTCGTATTCAGTGCCGCGTTCGACGAGTATGTCGGTGCGCCCGCGCGAACCACGAGTCTCGAACTCGCCGTCGGAAAAGAAAAATTGCGTACCAGGGCCGCGTTTGAGCAGAGAATTATGCGGGTGCGAGAAGTTGCCCATGGCGTTGAGCACGTGGACCTTGGCATCGAGTTTTTCGCCGGTGGTTTCTTCGACGATCGTACCGTGCAGGATGCCCATGGCGGTCTCCTATCAGTTGAGCGTGTAGGTCTCGTAGGGGGTTTCGCAGGGATTGCCGCGGCTGACGTGCATTTTCCCCTGGTCGGCCTCGATCAGGACCGAGAACACGCTGACCCAATAACCGGTCTCGGGGTGGTCGTTGGCATGACGGCAGATGGAATGGGGGTGGTTGTCGTGGTCGCGCAGGGCCTCTTGCATGTCTTCGACGCTCAAGGAGTGCGCGGGGCCGAGTAATTTTTCGATGCGGGCCTTGCGCGGTGTGGACTCGATGAGGTCGGGGAAGTCGGCGTTGATCGCGACGAGGTCGGGGTGCAGGCAGTGGTTGGTGTGTACTACGAGTTGATCATCGCGCAGGATGTGCACATTGTCCGTCGTGACTTCGAGGTCGGCCGGTCCCTGCGGGGTCGCGAGGATGATATTGGCGGGGATGGCGCGTTGTGCGCGGCGCACCGCTTGGATCGCGTCGTCGAGCGAGGACTGCTCGTAAATTTCGCGCACGGTAAAATAATGCGGTACGCCGAGTGGTTTGCTGGGTGCGGGCAGGGTGTTCATACAGACGCCGATGCCCTGATCGTTGAGTCCGATGTAGGCGATCAGGCCGGCTTGCGTGATGTTCATCAGCGCCGGTTTGCCCGTCGGGCGGCGCGTCAATACCACGGTAAAGGGGTCTAGTGCGGGGTCGTTGTCCCAGTTCTGTCCGACGATTGAATGGTTTTCAGTGCTCTTTTGCGGCGCGATAGCGAAAGAGGTGCAGCCGGCGTCTTCTTCCGGGCGGAGCTGGTTGCGAACTTGTAATAACATGAGATCTTCGAAGGCGACACCTGAGCTATCGCTAATACCGCGCAATTCGTCGAGCATGTCGGGGGCGTAGGCCGCGACATAGGCTTCGCTCTGTCGGCAGGTGTCGAGGGCTTTGTCGTGCGAGATCTTTATGGTCTTATTGACGCGTTCGAGGGCAATTTCGGCGAAACCACGGACTTCGTCACGGGCGGCCTCGCCGATTTGGCGACCGAGTTCGCGCGGGGTGCCGCTGACTTCGATTTCGCGGTAGCGAGTGGGCATGGGGTGGTTTCCTTATGCTGGTTGCTTAGGGACGGACTTGCAGAATGACTTTGCCGATATTGCGGTTCTCGCCGAGGATCGCCTGCGCGTCTGCCGCGCGTTCGATGGGCAACACTTCTTCGATTACCGTCTGAATGCGCCCGTCGACGAGCATGGGCCAGAAGCGTTGTTTGAACGCAGCGATGATGTCGTTTTTCTCCTCGTCGGAGCGGCTGCGCAATACTGAGCCGATCAGGCGCAGTCTTTTGACCTGCATTTGCAGGAGGTTTATTTGCGCTTCAGCGCCAGTCAAGACGGCGATAACGACCAAGCGGCCGCGCAGTTTGAGCAGTTGCATATTGCGCGCGAGGTAGTCGGCGCCGGCAATGTCGAGCACGACATCGACCCCGTCCGTATGGGCGAGCACGGCCTCGGCAAAATCCTGTTGCTTGTAGTTGACGGCGAAAGTGGCGCCCAACTCAAGACAACGCGCGACCTTGGCGTCGGTACCGGCGGTAGCGATCACGTTGCAACCGGCTTGGTGGCAAAGCTGGATGGCCGCGGTGCCGACTCCGGAGGCGCCGCCGTGAATAAGCGCTGTTTCGCCCTCTTGCAACTCGGCTTCGATAAAGATGTTGGCGAAGGCGGTGAGGAAGACCTCAGCGATGGCCGCGCCCCAGACGAAGTCGCGGTCGTTGGGTAAGGGTAAGAGGTGGGTCGCGGGCAGGGCTACCTGTTCGGCGTACCCCCCGCCGGTGAGCAGGCCGAGAACGCGGTCCCCAGGTTTAAAGTCCTCGACCTCGTCACCGACGGTGGAGATCGTCCCGGACATCTCCAAACCCATATAGGGCGGGGCGCCGGGCGGCGGTGGATAGTTGCCGGCGCGCTGGAGCAGGTCGGCGCGGTTGACGGCGGTGGCGTGGATATCGACGAGGACCTGGTGCGGGGCACAGGTTGGGTCGGGCACGTCTTGCCAATGGAGGGTGCGGTTGCTGTCGTCTGTTACGGTTATAGCTTTCATGGGGTATACTTTGCTTTATTTTGCTCGGGCGCGCAAGGGGTTTGGAGATTGATATGGGCGGTGGTACTTTGTCAAAGGAGGATCGAGGTGTTGCCGCTTGATGAAGAGGGGGTGGAGGAGCGGTTGCCGATGGTGAATTTTACACGGGCGCGGGAATAGTTGACGGTGTGCGATCCGCTGGGGAAAGTGTATGAGGGGGGTGAGGCGTTGCGGATGTTGGCGCTATTGGATTGGGCGTATGGCTTGCCCGGTGTGTAATCTGTCGCCAGGTGTAACCGGGTGCGCAAGCGTTTGTGTTTGAGCTGCGGGGAGTAGTGGATGCCGTAGAAGAAATATAGCGAGCGGAAAAGACGGGCAGGAGGGCGGCGGCCTTGAGCAATGTAGCTACCTTGCATTGGATCGGGAGCGAGTGTAGCTTTGTTAAAGAAAAATTAAGCAAGGTAAAGCACATCTAATTATGACTAATATAGAAATAAAAGCTCGCTACGAAGATGCCGAGCGCGCCGAGGAGAATCTCAATGCCCTCGGTGCCGGCATGGCCGGGACCTTCCACCAGAAGGATACCTATTTTAAGGTCGAGCAAGGCCGACTCAAATTACGCGAGTTGGGGACGGATGAAGGCCATCTGATCTTTTATTTGCGCGAGGATCTGGCTGGCCCCAAACGCAGTGACTACGAAATCGCCAAGACGGAAGATCCGGAGGCGCTGCGCGCGATCCTGACCAAGATTCACGGGACCTGGATTGAAGTCAAGAAGACGCGCCAGGTCTGGCTTTGGGAAAACGTGCGCATTCATCTCGACGATGTTAAGGGGCTTGGCCAATTTGTCGAGATCGAGGCGGTGACCGAAGAGAAGGGTATTGAGGAGTCTCACCAGCGCGTCGAGACCTTGATGCGGGCTTTGGAAATTACTAGTGAGCAATTGGTAGAAGGCTCTTACGGGGATATTGTAGCCGCAGGCATTTAGCTTGCCTGTTGGGCAAGTTGCTATTATATTGATACTTATGACAGAAAATCACATAGGCGGCGCGTTGGTTGAAGTTTTTGGCGAAGAATACGAGATTGCCACTACGGACGCGCGCCAGGTGCGCAAGATTGCAGCGTATGTCGACGCAAAAATGCGCGAGATCGCTGAATTGCACGGAGGGCGGGTGCCCACGGCCAAGCTCGCTGTGCTGGCGGCAATGACCATTGCCGACGAACTTTTTAAATCTGCGCACCAGCAAACCCAGATCGCCGAGACAGCGCAAGAAAACCTGCAGCGTCTGACCCAGTTGGTCGACGAACGGGCCGATATGTTTTCGTCTTTGCTCGACCGTGCCGCGGTGCAGCCGGTTGGGCAGCCGGAGGCGGTTTCCGTCGAATGAGGGCGCTTGTCGCCCTGCTCGCTGTTTTTTGCGGCTGTTCGCCGCCCCCTTCCTACGACAAAGACGATTGTCCCCTGTATTCTGAGCTTGGCCCGGTGCGTGCTAATCCGGCCGGCGCAATGGGACGAAACCTAGAGGCGCAATTTACCTTCAAGGTTTGCCCGCCCGAAACGGGTGTGGCTGAAATCCGTCGCAAGCGCATTGAACTCAAACAAGCGTTGCTCAAGCTGATGAGCGCCAAGACGACCGATGCGCTTGAGGATCCGCTGCGGATCGAGAAATTGCAGCGGGAAGTTCATCTGCTCGTTAACAAAGAGATCCTTAAAAAAGCCAAAGTCCAGGAAGTATACGTGACCGGCTTTGAAGTGAAGTAGACGTCTGGGTCTCCAGGCGTTTTGATTCTCCGATAAATGTTGCAACTGCGAGTGGACGAGCTGCGTTATCTCTGTGTGTTTTACGGCGACAGAACTCGATCGGCTCTAGGCGTTGGGGAATAATCCTTCTACTTCGTCGCACAGTCTGGCGGCCTCATCCGGATTATCGCTTTCTGCGATAACGCGGACGATGGGTTCGGTGTTGGAGGAGCGCAAGTGGATCCAGGGACATTCGAGTTGGCCGTTCAAATAAAGCTTAGAGCCGTCGCGGACGGGGTGTACATAGGCGTTCGGATAGCGTTCTAAGAGGCCGGCAAGCGCTGACTGCAACTGTGCGGTGGTGCAGGTGATCTTGCGTTTTTCGATATGATATTTGGGCAGCGTGGCGACCAACTCGGCAATCGATTGATTGGCACGCGCCAGGGCTTCGAGCACTAACGATAGGCCGACAGCCGCGTCGCGGCCCGGATCGATTGCTGTGATAATTACGCCGCCATTGCCCTCCCCGCCGATGACGGCGTTTTCTGTGACCATTTTCTCCACGACATTGACTTCGCCGACCGCGGTCAGGAATACCGGACAATCGTTGCGGGTTGCGGCGTCCGAGACGGCTTGAGATGTCGAGAGCGTTGTGACGACCGGGCCGGGGTTGCGGGCGGTGACGGCCTGGACTGCGATCGCGAGGGTCAGATCCTCGCCGAGGGCTTCGCCGTCCGAACCGACTAAGGTGACGCGGTCGGCGTCGGGGTCGATCGCAAAGCCAATGGCGCAGCCGTTGTCGCGCACGGCTTGGCCGAGTTGTAGCAGATTGGCTGGGACCGGCTCGGGTTCGTGCGCGAAGTCGCCATCGGGTTCGGCGTTAATGAGGGTGGATTCGACGTTGAGGGCGGCCAGGAGATCGGGCAGTAGCAGGGCTCCGGCGCCGTTGCAGGGGTCGACAGCGACTTTGAAGCGGGCTTGGCGGATGGCGTCGGCGTCGATGTGGGCGAGGATCTGCTCTAAATGCCGCGTTTTGACCTCGTCGGGGTCGAGTGTTTCGATCGTGCCGGTGGTTGTGCGGCGAAACTCGCCCGAATGAAAGAGCGCTTCGACGCGTTCACCCTCGGCGGCGTTGAGGAAAATGCCGTCGGCACGGATCAGCTTTAGGCCGTTCCAGGGGGCGGGGTTGTGGCTGGCGGTGATGACGATGGCGCCTTGCGCGTTGAGTTCGGTCACCATTAGCTTGGCCCCGGGCGTTGAGCATTTACCGAGATCGACGACGTGGCAGCCGGTTCCGCTCAAGGCGGCGGCGGCGACTTTGGCAAAGCCCTCGCCGGAGGGGCGGGTGTCTCGGGCGAGGATAACGGTATCGCCTTGGGTCAGCGTCGTGCCGAAGGCGGCGGCGAAACGGGCGACGACTTCGTCGGTGAGCGATTTGCCGACGAGCCCGCGGATACCGGAGATGCTGACGATTAGGGGGGATTGATCGGACATATTTACCTCAAGGTATTTTTTCGATGATGATGGGGGCTCGGCGATCGAGGCCAAATCGCTGTGCGGCGTTGCCGCCGTTTACTGAGATCTCCAGGAAGTTGGCGCTGCCGATAAGGGCGAGTGGTTCTTCTGTTGCGACGTCGGCATAGGCCTTTTTTATCTTGGAGAGCGAATGGGGCCCAAATCGGATGCGCAATGCGCTCTCCCACGGTTCAATATCGCTAGCCGTAATATTGCTCACGAGGTTGCCGAAACGGTCGACATGGATAATTTGGCCCTCGATTTGATCCGGACTTTTGCGGGGGGCAATTTCGTTTAGTCTTATGGGATTAGGAATCGCAGGCCCTATTTCGCTCAGGTCTAACCCATCGCATAGATGAGCGGCTATGGGGGCAAAAATATCGCGACCGTGGAAAGTGCTGCTTTGCTGCGGGGCACAGAGGTCTTCGCGGTCAATTTCGTGGATTGGCCCCTCGGCCCGGTCGAGGATAAAGCTGAAGAGGCCATTGTCCGGGCCGACCCAGGTCTGATCATCGGCTTTAAAGGCCAAAGGGCGGCGTTGGGTACCTACGCCTGGGTCAACGACGGCCAGATGTGTTGTCCCAGGTGGAAATTCACAGGCGGCGTGGCGCAGGGTAAATGCGGCGGCGAGTATGTCTTGTGGGGGGATCTGATGCGAGATATCGATTAGTTGGGCGGTGGGGGCGACGCGTAGGATTGCCCCTTTCATCGCACCGACATAATAATCGCTATGGCCAAAATCGGTAGTAAGCGTGACGATGGGCATATGGATGCGGTTTAGCCGGTTTCCTCGGTTGTGGTCGTCGTTCCGTCGTCGGTCGTTGCATCGTCCGTAGCTGTTCCGTCGTCAGTCGTTGTTCCGTCGTCCGTAGCTGTTTCGTCGTCGGTCGTTGTTCCGTCGTCGGTCGTTGTTCCGTCGTCAGTTGCTGTTCCGTCGTCGGTCGTTGTTCCGTCGTCGGTAGCTGTTCCGTCGTCGGTCGTTGTTCCGTCGTCAGGTGCTGTTCCGTCGTCGGTCGTTGTTCCGTCGTCGGTAGCTGTTCCGTCGTCGGTCGTTGTTCCGTCGTCAGGTGCTGTTCCGTCGTCGGTCGTTGTTCCGTC
>Ga0233433_10000269_pt1 | contig 58132 bp, 58 predicted proteins | sample SI_122_August201_5_FD_179868 | JGI IMG/M metagenome (GOLD analysis project Ga0233433, IMG submission 179868) | Seawater microbial communities from Saanich Inlet, British Columbia, Canada - SI_122_August2016_100_MG | ecosystem: Environmental > Aquatic > Marine > Inlet | place: Canada: British...
AATGGGAGGGAGAGGGAACGCTGGAATTTAAGCGGTCTGGGTTTATTGTTTGGGATCATATTCCAGTCAAATTCAAGCATTTGCTGAATTCTCTAATTAGCCTTTTAGACGGTATGGTCAAGACACATACGTTGAGTTTTTTACTACCGACGTATTTGTTTATAGCTGAATAGCTTCGCTATACGCTCAGTCCGGTTCGTAAAACAGAGAGCCGTTAGAGGCCATGCGATTCTAAAAGATTGAAGTGCGTTTCGATGTGTTCGTAACAATGGATGGTTATTTTTCTGATCATGATATTTATAACAGCTTAATCTGACGAATAAGGAGAACGATAGTGAAGGCAGCGTATTATGGCGGCGACCGCGAAATTAGAGTCGGCGAATGCAAGATACAGGCACCCGGCTCCGGCGAGGTGCGGATCGAGGTGGCCTATTGCGGAGTGTGCGGCACGGACTTGCATATTTATATGGGGCATATGGACGGCCGCATCGATATGCCGCAGGTTATCGGCCACGAGATGTCGGGCAAGATCGTCGAGATGGGGACCGATGTGACGGGTTGGGCGATAGGTGATTCGGTGGTCGTGCGTCCTTTGGATGCCTGTGGGCAATGCGCGGCCTGTAACGCGGGTAATGGCCATGTCTGTCAGAAGCTCAATTTCATCGGCATCGATAGCCCGGGTGCTTTTCAAGGGTCGTGGACGGTGCCAGCGTATACCTTGCATCGATTGCCAGACGATATGCCGATGGATCTGGCCGCGTTGGTCGAGCCGATGGCTGTGGCCTGTCATGACGTGCGCTTGGGCGAAGTCGTGTCGGGTGAAAAGGCGGTGGTAATCGGTGGTGGGCCGATCGGTTTGCTCAACGCGTTGGTGGCTCGTCACGCCGGGGCCGAGGTTCGCGTCGCTGAGGTCAACGAGTATCGGTTACAGATGGCGCGCTCGTTGGGGCTGGAGACGGTTAACCCGCGAAAAGAAGATTTTGTGGCCCACGTCGAAGCTTGGACCGAGGGCGGGGGTGCCGATGTGGTCTTCGAGGTGTCTGGATCGCAGGCCGGGGCTGAGGTGATGACAAAGCTCGCTAAGGTGCGCGGGCGAATCGTGGTGGTGGCGATTTTTGCCGAGCCGCCGAAAATTGATCTGTTCCAGTTTTTCTGGCGCGAATTAAAGATGTGCGGCGTGCGGGTCTATGAGCCGGAGGATTACGACCGGGCTATCGAACTGACAGCGAGTGGCGAACTGCCTTTAGAAAAGTTAATAACGGAAAGATTGTCTCTCGACGAGTTGCCAGACGCCTTCGCGCGGCTGGAGGCGGGGACGGACGCGGTTAAGATTCTAATCGACACACAGGGGGAATAAATGGGAATTCTGGATTTATTTAAACTAGACGGCAAGACGGCACTGGTCACCGGATGCCGGCGCGGCATTGGGCGCGGGTTTGCGCAGGCATTGGCCGAGGCCGGCGCCGATATCGTCGGGGTCAGTGCCACATTGGAAGAAGACTCCGAGGTCGGCAAGGATATCGCCGAGCGCGGCAAGAGTTTTAAGGGGTATGCCTGTGATTTTAGCGACAGAGAAGCGGTGCACGCCTTTGCCAATCAAGTTAAAAAGGATGTCGGGCAGATCGACATTCTGATCAACAATGCCGGCACGATTATGCGTGCACCGGCGGTGGAACATTCCGATGAATATTGGGACAAGGTCATTGAGGTGAACTTGAACGCGCAATTCGTCTTGTCGCGGGAGTTTGGCAAGGAGATGGTCGCTCGCGGTGAAGGCAAGATAGTATTTACCGCCTCTGTATTGACTTTTCAGGGTGGGATCACCGTGCCCGGGTATGCGGCGGCTAAGGGTGGCATCGGGCAATTGACGATGGCCTTGGCAAATGAGTGGGCGAGTAAGGGGGTCAATGTTAATTCAATCGCGCCGGGCTATATCGCCACCGACAACAATCAGGCACTGCGCGATGATGCCGCGCGCAACGAGCAACTGATGGTGCGAATCCCGGCCGCTAAGTGGGGATCGCCGGATGATTTAAAGGGAGCGGTGGTGTGGCTTTCTTCGCGCGCTTCCGATTATGTGCACGGCTCGATCGTCGTCGTCGACGGCGGTTGGATGGGCCGCTAAGGCGACTGGTTATGAAATTCAGGCTATAGACTAAGACAGAAAATGTCGGCCATAGCGGCACGGTGTTTTTGTGTGATAGTCTCTATTAATCTCAGGAGTTTATTATGATTCGCATGGCGCAGTATGGGACCAAGCACGGTCACGCCTCGGGCAAGCTGCAATCAATGCTTAGCAATTCAGAAGTTGAAGTCGTCGGTCTGTATGAACCCGACGCGGAGCGCCGTCGGGCGGTCCAGGGCGGTGACGGGCCCTATGGCCAGGTTCGTTTTTTTGACAGCGCGGAGGAAATGCTTGGCGACGATTCGATTGTCGCGATTTCTTCTGAAGGGCTCAACAGCGAGAGTCTGGATCAGACCGAGCAGATCGTGCAGGCCGGCAAGCACGTATGGTATGACAAACCGGCCGGCGACAAGTGGGAGCAATGGCAGCGCGTCGTAGCGGAAGCCAGAGCCAAAAAGTTGCAGGTGCAGATGGGCTTTATGTTTCGCTACCATCCGGGTTTTGTGCAGATCGCGGATTGGGCGCGTTCGGGTTTTCTCGGCAATGTCTATTCGCTGCGCGCGCATATGTCGACCAAACTCGCACCCGAGGCTCGGCAGGTAATTGCCGATGGACACTATGGCGGTATCTTCTTCGATTTGGCCGGGCATATGCTGGACCAGGTAGTATGGATTTTGGGGCGGCCGGAGAAAACGACGACTTTTTTGCGCAATGATACCGGGCTCGTGCCCGATTTTCACGATAATACGCTAGGGGTGTTCGAATACGAGCGGGCAATGGCCTGGATCGATATCGCGGCGATGGAGCCGCAGCCAATGGCGCGGCGCTTCGAGGTCTACGGGGACAAGGGCAGTGCTATCCTGATCGAGCCCTTCGAACCGGGCCATGCGATTCGGCTCTGTCTGACAGAAGCGGCGGGCGGTTATGAAAAAGGCGAGCAGACGGTGAACTTCGAAGGCATCGGGCGGCAGGGGCTCTATGACCTGGAACTAGAAGCCTTCGTGCGAGTGCTAAAAGGCGAGCAAGAGCCAGATCGTTCGCTCGACCATGAGCTATTGGTGCAGGAGACTTTGTTGCGCGGGACGGGGCTTATCGAGGGCTGAGCCAGGCCTCGGAGATAATTTGTTTGATCGGCGGTGTGGCCAATTGAAAATTGCGGCCCACCGGGCGCGGGTGCGGAAACCACTTCCATAGCAGGGCGCCGACGACGCGGGGTTCGGCGGCGATGGCCGCGAGCGCAGTGCGCATGCAATAGGCCTGAATGGGCTGCGCTTCCTCGCCATCTACCTCGTAGGCCCAAGGTTTGATGGGGGCTTGATGCGACTGGTTGTAGCCCAATTCGGTGAAGAGAATCTGGCGGTTGTGCCGCTCGGAGTATTCGCCCATTTCTTGCATGCGGATGGTCCAACCTTGGCGAATATCCTCTTTGTCGTAATCCGGGTCGTCAGTGAGCGGGAAATAGGCTTGGATGCCGATTACATCTAATGCGTCCCAAAAGGGCACTCGCTGGTAGTCCGTCCAGTTGGCCGCGTAGGTCAATGGCGCGTCGGTATGTTGGCGGACGGCCGCAATAATGTCGCGCCATTCCTCTTCGTATTGCAAGGTGAGGTCCAACTCGGTCCCCACGACAAAGCCGTCGGCTTGGCCGCTGACGGCGGCCACTTGTGTGATCCACTGCTTGTATCCCCGCCAAAATCGCTGCCATTTTTTGTTGTCTTCGAACGTGATTTCGCCTCGCCAAGAAAAAGGCGAGCGCCAATAGGCGATATGCGGTTTGATGCAGATGCTCAGCCCTAGGCGGTGCGCTTCCCGGATGGGGCGGGCGATATGCGCTGGCGGGTTTTCTGGGTCGATTGGGGACCAGCGCAACGAGCCGTCGGCGTTAATGCTGGCATAGGGGTGGATCGCGACCCAGTTGGCGCCGAGGTCGCGGATGGCCAGCAAGGTCGGCACAATGGCATCTGAGCCCCAGTCGCGGCCGCCGCCGTGCGTGGAAATGGTAATGCCCTGGACCTGAGATTTGTCGGGGGCGCTATCGTTGGCAAAAATGGTGGTTGCGAGTGCGAAGACGAGTATAAGGGCATTGCGCATAAGTTTGTGGCCGTCGGTGCGGGAGCGTAGATTACGAATCTGTAAATATACGCCAATGGGATGTGTGATAACGGGAAGAGTTCAGCATATGAGAAAGTTTTATTTTGTCGCGCTTTGTCTGTTGGGTTTTTCCGGGGTCCTCTGTGCGCAGGAAGTGCCGGAAACGGCGACGGATGTGCGGCCTTTGCTGGTAGGTATGCAAGCTCCCGCGCCGGCCGGCCTGGTGGATGATCAGGGAACAGCCTTCGATTTTTGGGCGGCTTTGGTGGATAAACCGACGGTGCTGGTCTTTTACCGCGGCCATTGGTGACCGCATTGCAATAGGCAACTGGTCGAGTTGCAAAAACACAATGCCGCATTGCACGAACTGGGTTTCCAGTTGATCGCCATTGCACCGGACACGCCGGGAAACTTGCTCAAGACCCGACAAAAAAATAAACTGGACTTCGTGCTGCTAAGCGACCGTACGGCCGCGGCGTTGAAGGCCTATGGAATCGCCTGGGGCAAACCGGGCAAGAGAATTTTACCCGTACCGGCGGTATTTGTTATCGGCGCCGACGGCAAAATTGCCTTTCACTTCGTCAACCCCACCTATCAAGTGCGTCTCGCTCCGCAAGTCTTGTTGGCAGCGGCGCGCGCCACCGTACAATAAATATCGAAGGTCTCATGCGCATTTTATATATCGATGTCGATTCGCTCCGCCCTGACCATCTTTCGTGTTATGGTTATCACCGCCAGACGTCCCCCCATATCGACGCGCTGGCCGCCGAAGGCGTGCGCTTCAATAATTGTTATGCCACCGATACGCCTTGTTTACCGAGTCGCACGGCATTTTTTTCCGGCCGTTTTGGTACCTGCACTGGGGCGATAAATCACGGCGGCGAATACGCGGATCTGCCGCTGCAGGGGGAGAGCCGGCGGTTTCGTTCAGATTTTGCCCAAGATGCGCTGGGTTCGGCGCTGAGGCGAGCGGGGTATCACACGGCAATGATCAGCCCTTTTCCCAACCGCCATACCTCCTATCAGGTGACCTACGGGTTTTCCGAAACGCACGATACCGGCGGCGGCGGGCAGGACGACGCGCACGAGGTTTATCCGGTGATGCAGCGCTGGCTGCAAAATAATGGTGCAGAGGACAACTGGTTTTTGCACGTCAATTTTTGGGATCCGCACTCGCCCTATGACCACCCGGAAGAATACGGCAATCCCTTTGCCGACGAACCGATCGAAGATTGGATCACCCAGGATCTTATCGACCGGCAAAACGAGAGCTTTGGTCCGCACAGCGCGACGGAAGTCTCTGGTATTACCGACACGTTGCCGGACGGTTGGCGCATGGGCTGTGGGCATATCAAGACGCTCGACGACGCCAAGGCGCATATGGACGGCTATGATACGGGCATCCACTTTGCGGACCATCATATTGGCAAGATCGTACAAGACCTTAAAGACCTGGGTGTTTACGAGGACACCGCGATTGTCATCAGTGCTGACCACGGCGAAAACCAGGGCGAGCTCAATGTTTGGGGGGATCACCAGACGGCCGATTATATCTGTAATCGCGTGCCGCTTATTGTGCGTTGGCCCGGTGTGACTGACGGCGGTCAAGGCCAGGCGCGGGACGGTTTTCACTACAATATCGACTTTGCCGCGACCTTGATCGACTTGGTGGATGGGAAGATACCGGCGTCGTGGAATGGCGAAAGTTTTGCCGCCGACCTAGCGGACGATCAGGGGGGGCGCGACCATCTGATCCTCAGTCAGGGAGCCTGGAGCTGCCAGCGCAGCGCCCGTTGGCAAGATTGGTTGCTGATCCGCACCTATCATACGGGGCTGAAGGAATTTCCCGAGTATATGCTATTTAACGTGAAGGACGACCCGCACGAGACAGAGAATCTGGCGGGGAAGCGACCGGATCTCGTCGGCGAGGGGTTGCGGCTGATTGACCAATGGCTCGCTGAACGCATGCGCGACGGGCTGCGCGGCGATCCGTTTTGGGGCATTGTCGCCGAGGGGGGCCCCCTGCACGCTAATGAGCGACGACAGGATTGGGCCGATTATCTCGTGCGGTTGCGGCAAACCGGTCGCGGGCACCACGCGGATAATCTTGTAAGGTTCGGTGGGCGGCCCTTTACCAGCGGATTGAAAAACTAAGCCATGCAGCCGAATATTCTGTGGATCTGCACCGACCAACAGCGTTATGACACGATTCGCGCGTTGGGCAATGAGCATATCAATACGCCCAATATCGACCGCTTGGTCCGCGAGGGCACCGCGTTTTCACATGCCTTCTGCCAAAGCCCGATTTGTACGCCGAGCCGGGCGAGCTTTCTCACGGGAATGTATGCGAGCACCGTGCACGGCTGCGCCAATGGCAATGACTACTGGTCTGGTGCAGCCCCGTTGGTTACTAAACTTCTGGCCGACGGGGCGGACTACGATTGCGGGCTCGCCGGCAAGCTGCACTTGGCCGGTGCGCATGGCCGGGTTGAGCCGCGCGGCGACGATGGTTATCGCGTATTTCATTGGAGCCATGATTCCCGTGATCAATGGCCTGAAGGCCATGCCTACGCCGACTGGGTGCAGGAACAAGGCCATGTCCTGGCCGATTTGCGCAAGGATACGGCGTCGTTGCCGCCAAAGCTGCATCAGACGACTTGGTGCGCTGATAAAGCCATTGAGTTTATGAACGAAGACCGCGAAGACCCTTGGTTGATGAGCGTCAATATATTTGACCCGCATGGGCCCTTTGATCCGCCGCAAGAATATCTCGACCGCTACGACCCGGTATCGTTGCCCGATCCATTGTGGGGCGAGCAGGATGTCGCCGCTCATGAGAAACTGGGGCCGGTGGATGGAGTCGGATCGATTGACTTGAAGGATGCGAAGGAAGTTACCGCCGCTTATTATGCGATGATTGAATTGGTCGACGACAATGTCGGGCGAATGTTACAGGCGCTAGAAGACAGTGGCCAACGCGAGGATACATTAGTGATCTTCACTTCCGACCACGGTGAATTGCTCGGCGACCACCAACTCGTCGGCAAGGGCTGTCGTTTTTACGAGTGTCTGGTAAGGGTGCCCTTGGTCTGCTCGTGGCCTGGACATATTCGCGAGGGCGTTGTCAGCGACGCACTGGTTGAACTGATCGATATCGTACCGACTCTGTTGCAGTTAGCCGGTGTCGCCGTCGCGGACAGGATACAGGGGCGCTCGTTGTGGCCGTTGTTGACGGGGGCGTCCGAGGCTGAAGATCATCGGGCCTATGTGCGCAGCGAATATTACCGCGCGCTCAACCCGGACGTGCCGGGACGCGAGCATTTGCAGGGTTCCTATGGCACGATGATACGCGATCGCCGCTACAAACTGGTCTGTTACCACGATCGCGAGATGGGTGAACTCTACGATCTGACGGCGGACCCTGGTGAATTTAACAACCTTTGGGACGACCCCGCATCTTCGCAAGTGCGTTTCAGATTGATGAAACAGAGCTTTGATGCTTTGGCCAACGCGGTAGATATTGGCCCTAAACAGGTGACGCAGTTTTAGCCTTTAAGGATTGGATATGTGTACTATCGGTGCCGTGACGCAAAACAGCCGAACTTTTCTCTTGAAAAATTTCGATTATCCACCGGCCCCTACCGGCTGGGCTTTTTTTGATACCTTTGACGGTGGATATCCGCACTTTGCACTGGTTGACCACGACCAACAGGGGCTCAATTCCGGCCTTAATGCACGGGGTTTGGCGTTGCAAATATCGCGCTCGAAGTGTTTGACGAACGCTACCCCTGAACGAGAGGAATTGCGTACAGTCCTCAACGCCGAGGTCCTGACGCGCTCCGCCGATGTCGCGGAGGGACTAGCGCGGGTCGAGGCTTATGCAGCGGAGCATCCTGAGATGTTGGGCGGCAATGTGATGTTGGGTGATCGGGAGCGAATCGCGGTGGTCGAATATTTCGCTGGGCAGGTGCTATCGGAGATTGTCGAAGACGGTTTTCTGGCGCGGGCGAACCATTCGGTCTTAGGGGTCGTCGACAACGAGACACAGGACAGTGTCAGGCGCTACGAGCGGATGGTAGATTTTCTCCAGGAGTTGTATACGTGGTTGCCGACCCTGGACGGAGAGGATGTGTTGGCGCGTTGCCGGGCTGTATTGCGGCAGGAGCCCATTCTAAACGGAAATACGCGTTGTTCTTTTATCATTGATGTCGAGGGGGGACAGGTCGATTATCTGCTGGGGCAGGGGCGGTGGCAAAGTTATTGGCTGGCGGGAGTTCGTACAGCGAGCAGGTGATAGAACGGTTGGCATTCCAATATGAGGCATGTCCATCGCTCTCATTATAGCCCACCATCCCTGATGGTTTCGAGCGCAATTTCCCTACGCCGTAATCCTGCGGCTTCCAGAATTGCAAGCCGCTACGGGAATCCCTCATAGCGGATCTTACTGAATATAGGGGCACATCGCGAAGGCTCTGGATTGTATGAAAATGGGTATAACGACTAGAGATTGTGCGTTTTCGTCATTTCGCCGTGATGTGGTTATGTTCATCGTCCGCTAGTCCCAAGGCTCCAATTACCGTATAGTTTCGCTGTGAATTTCGCTATTTAAATGGAGAGGTATTATGAGTAAATACAGAGTTGCTTTAGTCGGTTGTGGAGGTATGGGCAGGTCGCATCTGAATACGCTTGAGAAGATGCAGGATTTTGAGGTCGTCGGTTTGTGCGATGTGGCGGCGGAGTCTATTGACAAGGCGCGGGAGATTTGCGGGGAAGTGGCGGGTTTTAATGACTTCGTGAAGATGTACGACGAGCTGAAACCAGATATGGTGACGGTGGCGACGCAGACGAGGGGGCATCACGGTCCGACTGTGGCGGCTTTAGAGCGGGGAATCTCGGTGTTGTGCGAGAAGCCGATTGCGATTGATTTGCAGGAGGCTGACGAGATGGTCCAGGCAGCCGAACAATCGGGAGCCAAATTGGCAATCAATCAGCAGAACCACGTTAATCCGGCAGTGCGCAAGGGGTTGCAGATGGTGCGGGAGGGAGTGGTCGGCGAGGTGGTGACGATTAGGGGGCGCAATAAATGTGGGCGTAAGAGTGGTAACGAGTTTACTGAGATGGGGACGCATGTAGCGGATATGATGCTGTGTTTCGGCGGTGCGCCCGAATGGTGTGCGGGCAGTGTCTGGTGGCAGGGGCGACTGGCGGATGTGGGGGATATTATGGAAGCCAAAGAGATGTCGCCGAAAGACCGGGATTCGGGGTTGGTGATGGGGGAACGGGCGGTCGGTCAGTACGGTTTTGCGAACGGGGTATTAGGGCAGGTGCATTTTATGGGGTATGAGCAACAGATGAGTGCCAACTACGGTGTCGATGTGTTGGGTGTTGAGGGGCAGTTGGCGATCCGTGCTTCGAACAGGTTAGAGCACAGTTTGTGGCATCTGCCGCGGCCGATGGAAGGTTTGCCGTCGCAGTTCGGTGATTGGCAGGCGGTCGATCTGGGCGAGGCGCAGGACGAGGATTCGGTGGCGACGATGTATCGCGAGTTGCTGGGGGCCGTCGCAGAGGATTGCGAGCCGCCCTGTAGCGGCCGAGAGGGGCGTTGGGCTTTTGAGATGGTGTTGGGGATTTATCAATCGCACCGCGAAAGCGGTAAGCGCATTGATCTGCCGATGCCCGACCGTCGCCATCCGCTCGAAGTGTGGCGAGAGGAGGCCTGAGCATGTACGGATTGAGCGTCGAGCAATATCGCTTCTTCGGCGAGAATGGGTATTTGCGTGTCGAAGGGCTGATCGGCGACGAAGCGTTGCAGGTACTCGACCGCCACTCGATGGCTTTAGCGTGCAATGAAGTCGACTTGAACGGATTGCCGGTCGAAGCGCGCAACGAGGGTACCTCACCCGCCGATATGGAGGATAAGTATTTCCGTTTTATGCAATTTCACAAACACCTGGAGTTGCACGAGCGCTATATGTTACACGGACGCGTGCTCGATGTGCTGGCGCAGTTGATTGGCCCCGACGTGATGGCGATGCAGTCAATGCTCTTCCTCAAGCCGCCCGGCCAGACCGGTCAGGCCTATCACCAGGATTCCTTTTATATCAAGACCTTTCCCGATACGCTATGCGGCGCTTGGATCGCGATCGACGATTGTGACGAAGAGAATGGCTGTATGGGCTTTGTCGCTGGCTCGAACAACGAGCCGATCCATCAGGAAGTGGGCGCGCCAGAAAATCGCGAGGCGTTTAACGAAAACTTGACCGAGATCCAGGGTGTCGATGAAAGCCGCGAGGTGATGGCGAAGGCGAAGGCCGGCGATGTTGTGTTCTTCCACGGGCACTTGATCCACCGCTCGCGACAAAACCGTTCGGCCGACCGTTTTCGTCGTGCTTATGTCTGCCACTACGCCAATGCGCGGTCGTATACCGAGTGGGGCGGTGGCAATTCCGCGCATATTCTGGCGCGGGGGCAGACGCATCTGGAGTATGCGCAGCCGCGTTTTGTCGAGCATGACCCGCTGGCCTAAATCGGATCGTGCCCCACTTGCGAATCAGTTGTAATTCAACGTTTCCAAAAGTAGGTAAGCTTACACTGCAGCGAGCGGTTGAGCTGGCCGCCGCCATCGGTGTCCCAAGCCTGGCTGTAGACCAGGAAGAGATCGCTGCCGGGGCGGTAGCGCCAATTGCACAGCGCGTTAATACCGACGACTTCGCGTTTGGAATTCCATTGCACGAGTCCACGCAGGAATAAGTCTGTGGAGAAGGTGTAGAGGAAGCGGTTGCTCAGCGCGTTGGTTTTAAAGTCGCCTTCGGGCAAGGTGACGCTATTGAATTCGTAGTCGGCAGAAAGCGAGAAGCGGCTATTGACCTTGATCGTGCCGTTGGTCGAGAAGCGGAAGCGCTCACCGGTCCAGAAATCACCTACTTCAATGCTACCGTCGCTGGATAGACGGCGTCCTTGGTCGCTGAAAAAATTGAGACTGTAGGCGGTTAAATCGTGTTCGCCGTCGGGAATGTCGATATTCTCGTGGATCTCGAAGGATTCGTCGAGATTTTCGAAACGCTGCCTGAGGCGCAACCCGAGCCAGTCTCCGGTTTCTAAATTAACATAGGCCGAAAAACCGAAGTCGCGGGTTTGCAGCTGGTTGTCGAGGTCGGTCAAGTAGGTGAACTCCGGGCCGATGGAATAGCGGCGGATCCACGCGGTGTTGGGCAAGGGGCGATAACGCAGGGTAGTGCGGTAGCGGCGGATGCCATCGCGCGGGACAAAACCGACTTCCGGGTTGAAATCCTCGCCGACGTCGAGATAGGAGGCGTTACTTTCGAAGGCGCCGTGACGGTAGTCGACGGCGAAGTGCTCGGCGTCTTCGCGACCCTGTTGGTCGGGCGAGAAGGTGCGGGCGGCGAAACCGCGGATATTGAGTGCGGCGTCGAGCAGTGAAAAGTCGGCGTCGACGCCGAAGGAGCGGTTGTAGTCGGTTTCGCCGCCGGGGTCGCGGTTGACCGCGATCAGACCAATCGATGAGCGCGAGAGAATGTCGCGGCGCAAACGCACGACGGAGATATTGGTCTGCCGCACTCGGGTGGTATCGATAAAATCGAAATCGACGGTGTCAACGATTGTCGCTTGTTCGAGCAGCGGGTCGTCTCCGGCGAATAATAAACCCGCCTCGTCGACGTAGCGGTCTTCCGTTTCTTCGTCGCGGAATTGTCTGGCCTCGGTGGTGATATTGAGCACGCCAATCTCAAAGGGGCCGCTGCGGCCGGTGAGTTTGCCGCCAGCGAATACCGGCAGGGCATGGCCCTCTTCAAGGCCGATGCGGCGGCTGTAGAATAGCAAGGTCGGCGGGCGACTGCCGCCCCCCGAGCGCTGGACCCTCTCGCCGAAGGAAAAAATCCCGGCCCCTTCCAAAAAGAAATCGCGTTTTTCGGGGAAGAACAGGCTGAAGCGGGTTAGGTTGACCTGTTCCTGGTCGGCCTCGACCTGGGCAAAATCGGTGCGCCAGGAGAGATCGAGCGTCAATGCCGGGGTGACCCCGTATTTGAGGTCAATGCCGCTGTCGAGTTTGTATTGCGCGTCGGCGTCGAGAGCTTCGAAGTCGCGGGTGGCGCCTGCTTGCGCGTAAGGCGTAATTTCGAGGCGGGGGCGCTCTTCGAGGCGGCCTAAGTTTGTAAGTGTACCCAGGCGCGAGGTGCGGTAGTGCCCGCTGAAACCATAGGCCAAAGGCGGCGGCACCAGGAAGGCGCGTTCGTTCTTGCGGCGGATGGTGCGGGCGAGGTTGATACCCCAGGTGGCGTCTTCGCTGACCGCGTAGCGCAGTTGGTCTAGGGGGATCGCCATCTCGGCGGTCCAGCCGAGCGAGTCGATTTGCGCGCGACAACTCCAGACGCAGTCCCAGGACTCGTTGCGGGTGCGGCCTTCTGATGAAAGCGATACGTCGAGACGCGCGCCCAGCGGGTTGGTGGCGAAATAGAAACCGCCGCGGCGGTCGTTGTAGGTGTCGAGCACGACGTGCACGTTGTCGTCGTCGCCGAGGTCGCCGTCGCGGCGCATCACTGTGGCGATGATTTGTTCGGGCTGCGCGTCGAAACAGCGGAAACCCAGATAGAGATTGTCGTCGTCGCGCAAGATGCGCACCTCGGTCCGCTCGCTAGCGGGCGCACCCTCATCGGGCTCGCGTTGCAGGAAGCCGGAGACGGGCACTGCCTGGGACCAAGCCGAGTCGTTGAGTACGCCGTCAATACGCGGCGGAGCAGTCGTTATATGGGCCTGGGCAACGGGGAAGTCAGCGGCGAATGTCGTCGAAAATAAAAGAGTCAAGAGCGCGGTCTGCACGAGGGTCTGCACGATTAGAAAAGTCCTATGTATTGGAGCTGGGCACTTTGTCGCTGTAATTAGCTATCTGGCAAATCTAATAAAAAATGGTGAACCTGCGATAGCGTGGATTTCCTTTGCCCGCCGTGCGTAGTGGGGGTATCTTAAGCCGGTGAATTTTATCTAAGACAAGGAGAGGTTGAAATGGCAAAGAAAAAAACGGTCGCCAAACCCGTATTGTACCAGTGTGCGTCGCTCGGTTCTCTGGGCGGTTATGGAGGTAAGAAGGAGTGGAGTTGGGAGAAGAAGATCAAGACCGTCAGAGAAGCCGGTTTTCCCGGTTTCGTCAGCCGCATTACCATGGTCAACAAGAAACAAATCGACGATTCGAGTTTGATTTTTGCCTGTACTACGGACTTAGGTGGGGTCAAGGAAATCAAACCGAAGCTGCGCGCGATCAAGGCGCACGGGGCCCGAGTGGTCAATGTACAGATGCTCGACCACGATACGACGACGAAGCGCGCCCTGGAGGTGGCCCGGCGGTTGATGGGGACCGCGGATGAGTTGGAAATGGATGTCTCGATCGAAGTGCATCGAGATACCTGTACCGAGACGCCGGAGAAGGCCTATGCGCTGGCCGAAGGTTTCGAGAAGGCTGAAAAAAGGCCGTTGAAGATGACCTGGGACTTTTCGCACCCGGCGGTGATCAAACATCTTAACCCTCCTTTCTGGGACCGTTTGGCCGAACGTCCGGACCTGATCCAGCACGCGAATCAGCTTCACTTTCGGCCCTTCAACGGCCAGCACGCGCAGATCCCTGCGCTCGATGCCAGGGGTAATATCACCCCGGAGTTCGTCGACTGGCTCGAATTTGCTGAGCGGGTCTTGGAATGCTGGCTAAAGACCGCGACGCCGGGCCGTGAACTGTTCATCTGCCCAGAGCAGATCGCCGGTGCGTATTATCTGTCGGTCTTCGGCGATCGTTGGAAGGATACATTGGCCGTACAGCGCGAGATCGGCAGGGTGTGGAAGCGGCAATTGCGCAAGTGGAAGCCGCCGTGCGCGAAGCAATAGAGTGGTGGCCCGGCTCGCTTTATTCTGGGTCGGGCCATAATAGAATCATTCTTAAACCTTGTGCCACGGAGGGCTAAAATGGAAAATACGCAACCGCCGTTGAGCAGCGGTATGCCGGGCGGTGGTCGGGTTTGGCACCAGGTCGAGTTGGCGGACGACGAGCGGCGGCGTTTGCACGGCGAAGGCCATTGTCGTATGCCGCAACGGATCGAGGCCGGTGGGGCGGTCGATGTCGAATTCACCTTCAAGATCGGCGAGACGGAAATCCCTAAGGGCGGCAAGTTACGGGTGGCTTGGCGTTGGCCCTTTGATTGGGTGGCGCCCGAGAAGATCAGTGTGCAGTCTGTCGGTGCCGAATTGGCGGCCATTTTTCAACTTAAGGGCGACCTCAATCCCTGGCATCACCACATTGAAATTGAAGTGCTTGAAGGGACGCTGAGGACCGGCAACCGAGTCGAATTGTCGTGTAATGGGTGGCCCGTGCCGACTTTTGCGACACAGAGCGCTTTTTTCCTGATGATAATAAACCCCGGGGGTGGGAGCGATTGGATTCGCTTGCTCGACCCGCAGAGGTATGAAATAGCACCGGCGGACCCTGTGCGTATGGTGGTGATTGCCGAGGCCGAAGCTGGAGTCGGCGAGATGGTGCAGGTGCGCGTGCGCGGTGAAGATCGTTGGGGCAATCCTGCGCCGCTGGTGGAGGTTCCCGTTCTTGAAGGCGGGGAGGTGGAAGCTGTGGCGGACGACAACGATTGGTACGCGTATCTTTTTCGCGTGCGCTGGGACACTCCGGGTGTCCATCGTTTGCGGGCGACCAGCGGAATATTGCAAACGGAGAGCAATCCGGTGCGGATTCGCGTCGAGCGGCCGGAGCGCCGGTTGTTTTGGGGCGATCTGCACGCGGGGCAGACCGAGATCGGCTGTGGAGCGGACTCCTTAGAACGCCATTTTTCTTATGCTCGTCACGCGGCAGGTCTGCAATTCGCCAGCCAGCAGGCCAATGACCATTATGTCACGCGAGAAATATGGCAATTGGTGCGCGAGGTGTCGCACGCCTGTGACGCACCGGGCGATTTTGTCTGTTATCTCGGTTGTGAATGGAGTCCGTTTACCGAGGACGGTGGCGACCGCAATGTGATCTATCGCGATGATGAGGAGCGGATTAGACGCTCGGACCGTTTTTTTACCGAGCGCGAGCCGGACCCTGAGCCGGACCTCAAGCGGGCGCCGGAGTTTTTGGCGGCGCTGCGCGACGAAGAAGTACTGCTCAACCTACACGTTGGCGGGCGCCCAACTAATTTACATTGGCACGAGCCGAAGATCGAACCGCTCTTTGAGATTCATTCGACACACGGAACCTCCGAGTGGTTTGTCAAAGACGCGATAGAACGCGGATATAAGGTGGGCATTACCGGTGGCACGGATGGCGTGATGGGGCGGCCGGGTGCTTGTCGGCCGGGGCGGCGGGTGACGCGCAATGTGCGCAATGGATTGACGGCGGTCTGCGCCAATGAGTTGACGCGCGAGGGGTTGTGGGAGGCCTTCTTCGCCCGGCGCTGTTATGCGACGAGCGGCGAGCGGATTCTGCTCTGGGTAGCAGTCGACGGGCACGGGATGGGGGAGGAATATCAAACGGAGGGTCAACCAGAAATACGCGTCGAAGTCGAGGGCACGGCGGCGATTGAGCGGGTGGATATATTGCGCGGAGTTGAGGTGATTCACTGCCATTCGGTGGCGGCGGCGGACGAGAAACGGTTGCGGGTGCTGTGCGGTGGGGCGGAAGAACAAGGCACGGCGGGGGAACAGCGGGTGGTTTGGGACGGCGCCTTGACTGTCGCTGGCGGTGGCGTTGATGATGTGCAGTCGGTGGGGCTGCAGAGTCCGTTAGATCAGGTCGAGCAGGTTGATGGGCAACGGATTGCTTGGCGTGCGGCGACTGGCGGCAACGACATGGGCTTTAGTTTTGCAGTTGCGGGTGGGCGTTGCGCCTTTTATACGGCGCATTGCCAATTTGAATTTGCTGTGGATGAAGTGCGCTCACAAGCTTTGACCGTCGATGCCGGCGGCGTCAGTAAACGGGTAAACGTTGGGCCGGCGCCGAAGGAAGACGGGCCGCGCCGGGTCGAGTTTTCCTTCGGCGATGAGGCACCTTTAAGCGGCGAGCAGGCCTATTGGGTACGGGTGGTGCAGGTCGATCAAGAGCAAGCGTGGTCAAGTCCAGTGTACGTCAAGCGATCTTAAACTCCGTCCTGCCGTCCCCAAAATAGCGGCAGCGGGCACCATTGTTCGAGCAAGGCCGCATCAGCCGGCAGGGCCAGTACGGCGGAGGGCGGCAAAGGGCCCAGCAACAAGCGCATCGCAGTGGCGGGGTCGGCGCTCAGTGCGGGCTCGGCATCAGTGCGCGCGCAACGGATATGCTCGCCGTCGACCTCTAATAACAACCTTCCATATTCTTCAATTTCTATAATCACTGCACCGTCGACTAGTGGGCCTTGCGCCGCACGCGTTTTGAGCAGGGCGTCGAGCACGTTTTCCCAGTCGAAGATCAGCCAGTTGCCCGAACTGGATACGCTCATGCCTTCGCAAAGATGCGCGAGCTTGGGCAACAAACGGTTCCAGGGGGATAGTTCGAAACGCGTATCTCCGTGTTGCTGCACCCAGGCGGCGGCGATTGCAAGCTCGGGTTCGCCCTCATTGACGGCGAGCAATTCGGTGATGGTGTCGCCTGATTGATTGGCGACGAGGTAGCCGATCATACGGCCGTCAGCGGAAAGCGCGATATGGGGTTGGTGTTGCCAATCTAGCAGCAAGTCGTAGAAGCGCTCGGGGGCGCGCAAACCGCGGAAGGGCTGCGCGTCGTGCAGGCCGATGGCGCCTTGCAAGTGTGTCTGGTCTTGCCTGGTCAGCGGGTGAAATTTGATGGGTAGTGGATCGATGCCAAAGACGTGGCGCAGGTTGTTTTTGCTGAGGCTGAGATAATAGGAGATACCGCATTTTTCGTAGCCATAATAACCGTAGCGCTGGCGCTGGCCGCCGAGATAGGACAGGTGGTAACCCTCTGCGCGCATCGACGCGACGGCATGGCTCATCAGTTGTTGCATATAGCCCTGGTTGCGCGCGCGCGGGTGGCAGGAGACGCCGCCGATGCCGGAGATGCGCAGGGTGGTCTCGCCGAGTTGCCAGGCGAGCGGGAAGGCGCCGACTATGGCGCGGATGCGGCCATTTTCGCGCACGGCCCAGTTCCAGCTCATATGTTCATCTTCGGCCTTGTAGAGCGCGGGTAATAATGTCTCGAAATTTTTTGGGTGTTGGAAGCCGAAGGAGAAGTTGAGCATGTCGAGGGCTTCTTCGAAGTCGGACGCTTGTAGGCGGGTGATTTCGCTGGACATTTTGGGCTCCGTTTGCGGGGTGATTGCGCTTGGGTAAGAGGGAGAAAAATTTGGATTTTGTCAAGGTGGGGTGGGGGGAATGTTCCGTTCGCGGGAGGCGAGCTCTGGATATTTTTAGACCCCCGGAGCTCGCCCTCAGAATCGTCGTCACGACCACTTTATCGGCACTCCCCGGCCCGGTTTTTTACGACCGCCCCGCTCGAAAAAATACCCTGTATCGCGCCGGGTGATATTGGGGTCTGGGCCCGGATTGTCGATGATTTCCGCCGTAGGTCTGGCTTAAACGGTGAACGGTGAACATTGCCTGGGTGGTGTAGCGGGCGACCTGGTCGGCGGGCCAGGGGGAAGCTTATGACTGGGTTTTAGACTGGGCTGACGACGGAGACGGGGGGCTCGCCGCGTATGACGCGGGCGGCGTTGGCGATGATATGCGAACTGATCTTTGCACCGACTTGCACGGAGCGCCCGGCCGAATGCGGGGTGATGAGCACATTCGGCATATTTAAAAGCGGGTTATCGGTTTCGATGGGTTCGCTTTGTGTTACGTCGAGGCCGGCGCCAAAGAGGTGGTTTTCTTGCAGTGCGCGGATCAGGGCTGCTTCGTCGAGCACGGGGCCGCGACAGGTGTTGATAAAGATCGCGGAGCTTTTCATTAAACCGAATTCGCGGTCGGAGAAATAACCGCGAGTCAGGCGGTTGAGCGGCACGTGCAGCGAGACGACATCGGACGTCTGTAATAACTCGTCGTAGGGTAGGTAGCGCGCGCCGGTGGATTGCACATAGGCTTGGTCTAAGTCGGCGGTGTCGTGGTAGACGATCTCGCATTCCCAGCCGGCGAGTCTTTGGGCGACGCGTGAGCCGATACGGCCTAATCCGACTAGCCCGATGCGTCTGTTCTCGAAGGTATAGACCGGACGGTCGAAATCGACGCCCTGTTGCCAGGTGCCGGCTTTGGCGCTGTTGAACTGCTCGGCGATCTGCTGTTGGACCGCGTAGATTAGACCGATGGCCCGTTCGGCGACGACGACGGCGTTGGCGCCATTGTTATCGGCTACTTGTACGCCGATTTCGGCCAGGCCAGCGACGTCGAGCCAGTCGGTGCCGGCGGTGAAGGTCTGGATCAGTTTTAGTTTGCGCAGGCGGGCGGCGAGTGCGAGCAGGTCGGCGGGTTGGCCGTTGGCGATGAGCACGGGCGAATCGCCGCAGGCGGCAACCTGCTCGTCTGGCGATAATTGATGGTCGACAAAAAGCAGCTTGAGGTCATTTTCGCGCGCTGCTAGGTCTACTAAGCCCTGGATGGGCTGGCCACCTCGACAAAGCACTACGGCAGTAGCCGTGTCCGCGCCCGTCACCCCACGGCCTTGAGCCGGTCGGCGAACTCCTTGCGGAATTTACTGAGCTTGGGGTTGATCACCATCATGCAATAGGGCTGATGGCTATTGAGTTTGTAATAATTCTGGTGGTAGTCTTCGGCCGGCCAGAAGGTTTCTGCTGTGGTAATTTCGGTGACTATGGGGTCCGGCCACAGAGCGGAGGCGTCGGTCTCGGCTTTGCTGGCGACGGCGATTTGCTGTTGCTCGTCACCGTGATAGAAGATGGCTGAGCGATATTGCGTGCCTTGGTCGGCGCCCTGGCGGTTAAGGGTCGTCGGGTCGTGCGTGCGCCAGAAGATATAGAGCAGGTCGGTGAAAGAAATGACGGCGGGGTCGAATTGCACTTGCAAAACCTCGGCGTGACCAGTGGCGCCGCCGCAGACCTCGCTATAGCTAGGTTTTGCTCCCGGACCGCCCATATAACCGGAAACAGCGCTGGAAACGCCTTCGAGGTCCTGAAAGACGGCTTCGATGCACCAGAAGCAGCCGGCGCCCAAGGTCGCGTTTTGCAAGCTCATGTTGTCGTCTCCTGCATCCATTGTTGGTGTTTAGTCCAGGTGCCGCCTTGCGGATGCGCGTGCATCACGTTGTGGACCTGGTGGTGGACGTGGCCATTCTCTTCGAGCAGACGGCTGAGATTGCGGCCTTTGATCCGGTAGGCGAAATTGGCCGCCAGGGTAAAGAAGATCAGGTAGAGCCCTTCGCCAAAGTATTCCATAGTGTTTTATCCCGGTTTATATTAGATCCTTAGTATACGCTTTGATGGTTCACATTACAATATCTGAGCGGAGGTATTATTCATGTGTGAAAATACCTGAACCTCTTGACAGATATGGACTTATATATGACCTTTTAAAGGTCTCTTGTTGTCCCCAAGGAGGCTTCTCCCCGTGGTCTAACTACGGGAATGTATTATGTCCATCGCCATAATGAATCGGTCCGATAGCGAAGGGGCGACCTGGAAGACGGCCAAGACTTTTCTCTTGGGGTTCGTCATCGGGGAAGCTTTTCTTCTGGCCCTTTTCAGTTTCTTGCTTTAGCGCGGCGACTGAGAAAAGAAAAAAGGCAGGCTATTCTATAGCCTGCCTTTTTGTTATGCGCTATACGTCGATCGTGACGCGTGCTTTAGCGGTGGGCCGCTCGTGTAAGTGCCCCTGACCGGGAAGGGCGATACCTAGGCGCACCGAAGGGCCGTCGCCTTTGGGGAAAATATGGTGGAAGGTTTGTGCGGGCACATAGACGAAGTCGCCGGCTTTTGCTTGCACGGGCTCGTCCCGCCCTTCGATTACCCAGTGTATCTCGCCCTCTAACACGACCCACCATTCATCGTAGGTATGGCAGTGGTTGTCGTTTTCCTGGCCGGCATTCTGGTAGATAACGACGCCGACGACATGGTCTGTGAGCACAACGGCATGCGACCAAGGTGGCGGACCCATCTCTGCTTTGATCTTTTCGAGGCTGATGGTATTGAGGGTAGCGTCCAGGATAGGGTTGTTGAGGGCCATGAGGCATGCTCCTTAGGTGGTTATTGTGTGAAAGAAATCCACGGGTAAATGTGTGTAATCTTCTATCATCCGGTCGGCCAGGCCAGGTGGGGGTGGTGGGCTACTATAAGTAAGGGCGATGGTGGGCATGCCGGCGGTGCGGGCGGCACTCAGGCCGGGGAGCGAGTCTTCGAATACCAGGCACTGGTCGGGGGGTAGATTGAGGCGTTCGGCGGCCATCAAGTAGCAACTGGGATCGGGTTTGGAGGGGCTGTACATCTCGTAGCTCAAATAGAACGAACAGGCTTGCCGCAGATCGGCCCGATCTAGGAAAGCTTCGACGTCGGCGGCGCCGCTGCCGGTGACTATGGCGGTGGGCACTTGTGCATTGGCGGCGAGAAAGGTCTCGCGGGCGCCGGGCAAAAGCGGCGGTGGTTCAGTCTTGGATATTTCGTAGAAGCGCTTTTCGAGATAGCCCAGGACTTCCACATCGGCGAGCGTGGGGTAACGCTCTTTGAGGATTAGCTCAAGTCGTTGCCAACTGATCCCGTGGAATTGCAGGAAGTCGAGGCCTTTTGTATCGATATTATGCTGAGTCAGCAATTCGCCGACGGCGCGGTCGGTAATCGTTTCGGAGTCGATTAGCGTGCCGTCGAGGTCGAAAAGTATGGCGCTGATATTTTCCAAGGGCATTTGTGCATCCATAATCGGGTAATAAATAGGTTTGTGGGGGCGCTGGCGGCAAGGCTGGTCCCGTGCCAACCGTTAAAGCCGGGAGAGTGCGGTCGACCGCACTTTCCGGCAACTTAATTTTTTTGTGCATGCTATCTGAATATTTGTGCTTAGAAAAAGCGATTGTGCAACCGCATCTCCACCCCCTCAAACCCCAACACCTCGTAACAGGTGCCCGCCGTACACGCGAGCCCCGAACGGCGTTGTCCGGCGAAGATACCGACGCTGTGGCCATCGCGTATTTCCGCGCCGAAATTGAGCCCCCACCACCAGGTCGTGCCAGAAGGGTCCGCGCCGGTTTCTAGCTCGTCGGTGGTGCGCTGGAGTTGGATGGCGGCGGACAGGCCGGGGGCGCGGTGAGCTTCGAGATTTAAATAGAGGTTGGTGTAGGGAAAATCGAGGGTGCCGAATCGGCGTTCGACGTCTTGGAACTGCGTGTCGAAGTTGAGCGTGTGGCGGTCGTTGAACGACCAGTTCCACAAGGTGCCGTAGAGTTGGCTCTTTTCGTTTTCGAGGATGTAGTTGCGGCTGAAGTCGGCGAAGAGTTGCGCGTCGATATATTCGCCGACGGGTGAATCGAATTGTAGGAAGATCTCGCGCAGGGTCTTATCGTCTTCGTCGCCTATATCGTGTCGGCGCACGGCGCGGGTGAAATTAGCGGTAAGCGCCTGGCCGCCGGCAAAAGTGTAGCTCAACTCGGCCTGATAACCCTGTTCGTCGTCGGCGAGCAGGTCGTGTGTATTGCGGTTGAGCAGGTAGGCGGCGTGCTCGCGGATCAGGGTCGGCGGATTGTTGACCTGAGAGAGTGAAAAGTCTTCGTAGTCTTTGTATTCAAGGCTCGCGCCCCAGGCGCCCCAAGTCAGCGAACTCGAAAGGTAGAGCGCGCGGCCGAGGTCGCGGTCGAGCGAGAATAAGCGGTTGGCGGTCACGTCGCGCTGCGCGTATTCGCCGTGCAGGTCGGCGTAGAGTCCTTTGAGTCCGAGGTGGGCCAATAGCGGCGCGAGGCGCCAGCGGGCGTTGAGGGCCGCACCAGTTTCTTCTTGTCCTCCGATGTCGTAGTGCAGCATGCTGAAGCCGGTGTCGAGGTTTTTATGCGTTTTGAGTTGTAGGGAACCGCCCTGGACGGTGCCTTGGCGGCGGTTGATGCCGCTGAGGCCGGGCGGTAGGCTGGTATTGATCGGTGTACCGCGCAGGAGTTGTACGGTAGCCCGGCCGGCGCGGTAGCGCACGTGCGCGCCGTCGAGGTCGCGCACAATTTGGTAACGGCGGCGGGAGCCGCGCTCTTCGGTGATGACGCCGGGCAATTCGAAGGCATGCGCCAAGATACCGCTGCCGACGATGGTGTAGAAGTGGCCGATGGTCGCTTGTAGGGGGCCGCGGCGGTAGGAGGCGAAGCGCTGTAATAGTTCGCCGTAGTTGCGGTCCGGCTCACTGGAACCGAAGCCTTCGCCGCGCAGGCCGATTTGAAAGCCTTCTAAGGCGTAGTCGAGGCTGAGTTGATGGTAGCTTGTCTTAAGGCCGCTGGGTTCGCCCTCGGGCAGGTTGCCAAATTGCGTTTCGCTTAGGGCGGAGAGGCGGAGTTGGGCGGGTAGTTGGGCGAGTAGTGGGGCGGCGAGCAGGAGTGCGGGTAGGACGAGGTGGTAGATCAAGCGCATGATTTCTGTATGCCGTGTGGTTAATTTATGTGGATGCTTATTCTTTGGATCTTAGTAGTTTGAGTGGCAAGGTCTTAGTTGCTTCAGGGGGACGGATCTCGGAGACTTGGGGTGCCTCTGCCAGGTCGTTTGTCTTACCCTGAAAAACATCTTACGTCGTACTCCGAGATCGTACTTCGGATCTTTTCAGTGCTTCTCGTTGGGCTTGTAAAAATATAAGATAGCCATTGGCGGCCAAGAAAATGTGAATTTTTTCCCTGTGTGGAGGTGAATCCCTTGTATATTTAGGGGAATATAAATAGGTAACTAAGTGAAAGTAAGATTTATGATACCGATTATTGCGTTCACCTTTTCTTTGTTCTTTTGTGGCCTCGCCGTTGCGGAAAAAGCGCCGCAACTAGTATTGGAAAATATCGACGGGACGACTTTCTCGTTGGACGAGGCGCGGAAGAAGGGGCCGGTGGTTTTTGACTTCTGGGCGACCTGGTGTAAACCTTGTATCAAGGGGTTGCCCAAGATACAGGCGTTGTCAAAGAAATACGCAGAACATGGAGTACAGGTGTTGACGATCAATATAGACGGCCCGCGCAACTTGCCGAAGGTCCGGCCCTTTATGCAGCGGCACAGGTTGGAGTTGCCGGTCCTATTGGACCATACCAACGAGGTCCTCAAGCAGTTTCACCTGGCGGGCGTGCCGGCGACGCTGATTATCGCGAGCGATGGGGAAGTGTTTTACAAACACACAGGCTATCGGCCCGGCGATGAAAAAAAACTGCGGGCCAAATTGGATGAGTTGCTTGCCATAGAGAAGGCCAAGTTGGACGAAATAGAAGATACAAAAAAAGAAAGGTAGACAAATGCGAATGATGGCAGCACTTATCGCGGCGGCGCTATGGACGACTACGGCGGCGGCGCAGACGACTATTGGCGAAGAAGCGATCGACTTTACTCTTGAATCGCTAGATGGCGGTATGGTCTCGCTCGGCGATTTACGCGGGCAGGTCGTGCTGCTAAATTTCTTTGGTTATAGCTGACCCGACTGTATCGCGGAGGCCGCGAATGTCGAACGCATCTGGCAGGAATTTTCCGAAGACCCGTTTATCGTTTTGGGCGTAGAAATTTGGGACGCTCGGGCGAATCAGGTCGATGCCCGCTTCAGGCAAAATACGGGCACGACTTATCCCCTGCTTTTGCAGGGTAGCTCGACGGCAAGTCAATATATTATGGGGCGGGATCGCTATATCGTGATTGACCATCGCGGAATCGTCCGTTATCGCACGCCGGCGACCGGTCGTTTGGGGACTTCATTCGACGATATGGCCATTCGCTCGGCGATAACAACCTCGCTGGACGAATTGAAGATGGCGCTACAAGCGGCGGATGCGCAGGCTGAGGCGGATGCGCAGGCGGCGGCGGATGCTCAGGCTGCGGCGGATGCTCAGGCTGCGGCGGATGCGCAGGCGGCGGCGGATGCTCAGGCGGCGGCGGATGCGCAGGCGGCGGCTGATGCGCAGGCGGCGGCTGATGCGCAGGCTGAGGCTGATGCGCAGGCGGCGGATACGGAATCTGGAGGGGATATGACAGCGGTGCTTGCAGAGACCGCTGTGCCTGGGTCCTTTGCGTTGATGGGCAATTACCCTAATCCATTTAACGCCAATACGGAGATTCGCTTGCAACTCGCCAAGGCTGGGCCGGTGGTCTTAACTATTTACGACGTGCAGGGGCGTCTGGTGCGCGGTTTGTGGAGTGGGCTGTTGGCGGCAGGGGCGCACCAATTGAGCTGGGACGGCCGGGATGAGGCTGGGCGCGCTGCAGCAACGGGCATTTTTCTCTATCGGCTGCAGTCGGTGGGGCAGAGTGAAACGCGCAAAATGTTGCTGTTGCGATGAATGTGTGTCTTCAACGTTTTGTGGCCGCGATAGCGAGCGGCCGAGGTCACGGCGCTACTGGGCGTAGAGCAGGCGCGCCGGTCTTTTCTCGCTCAGTGGTAGTAGCCCGAATCCCTTCAATGTCGCGACGGCGATTCATCTACAAATAAGCTCGGCCGGGCTGGCAGTGCTGCATGTTTAGGATGCGCAAGGGCAACTGGTGCGGCGGCTGTGGCGAGGGCCCTTGGCGGTGGGGGCGCACAGTTGTTTTGGGATGGGTGCGATGAGGCGGGGCAGCCTGTGGCGACGGGCGTGTATTTGTATCGCCTAAGCCACAGGCCAACAGGCCCAATCGCGCAAGATGTTGCTGATGAGATAGTGTTTGTGCCGATTGACCACCCTCTCCTGTCTACTATATTCCCAGCATGAGATTTTCATTCATTTAAATGCGTGCGCTATACTAGGTAATTCCCTTAAGCGCCCTTTGCGTCTTGCTCGCGGTACGGCTTTCGGCGCGCTGTGTGCACGAATTGCTGGCGCTGGCCGTCGACCGCTATTTCAATATAGCTATACGGCTGGGCTTGCCGGTGGGTAGGGGCTACAGCTTGCGCTGGTAGGGCAAAGTCTACTCGCCGCGCAACGGGCCGAGTTCAGCCCCGATTTTCTCAATTCGCGCAGGGCCGAGAGCCAACGCGGTGTATATCCATTTTTAAATTGGAGTTCTAATGAGCGTTGAAGAAATGGCCGCGCTGTCGTTCGATAATCGTTTTACGCGCGAGTTGCCGGCCGACCCGGAGACCGCGAATTTCTGTCGCCAGGTGCAAGAAGCCTGCTATTCCCGCGTGCGTCCTGCGAGCGTGGCCAAACCGGAATTGGTGGCCTATGCCCACGAGGTCGCGCAAATTCTCGACCTGACGCCGGCAGCTTGCGAGACGGCGGAGTTTGCTGAGGTCTTCGCGGGCAATCGCCAGTTGCAAGGTATGGACCCCTACGCGACCTGTTATGGCGGGCACCAGTTCGGCAATTGGGCCGGGCAGTTGGGTGACGGTCGGGCGATCAACTTGGGCGAAGTCGTCAACGGTCGCGGCGAGCGCTGGGCGCTGCAATTGAAGGGCGCCGGGCTGACGCCCTATTCGCGCATGGCCGATGGTTTGGCCGTATTGCGCTCGTCGGTGCGCGAGTTTTTGTGTAGCGAGGCGATGTTCCACCTCGGTGTGCCGACCACGCGCGCGCTGAGTCTGGTCAAGACCGGCGAGCAGGTCGTGCGCGACATGTTCTACGACGGCAACGCCAAGCCGGAGCCGGGTGCGGTGGTTTGTCGGGTCGCGCCGTCGTTTACGCGCTTCGGCTCGTTTCAGATTTTCTCATCCCGCGGGGAAGTCGAGGTATTGCGGCAATTGCTCGATTATACCCTGCGCACGGATTTTCCTCACTTAGGTCCACCCTCTAAAGAGACCTATCTGCAGTGGTATCGCGAGGTGGTCGAGCGGACCGCTGAGATGATTGCGCACTGGATGAGGGTGGGGTTCGTGCACGGGGTGATGAATACCGACAATATGTCGATCCTCGGGCTGACGATCGACTACGGCCCCTACGGCTGGCTCGAAGACTACGACCCCAATTGGACGCCGAATACCACCGACGCGCAAGGCCGCCGCTACCGCTTCGGCAACCAGCCGCAGGTCGCGCATTGGAACCTCGCACAATTGGGCCAGGCCTTGCTGCCGCTGGTCGAAGAGGTCGAGCCCTTGCAGGAGATTATCAACGCTTTTTCGTCGGCCTACGAGGGGTACTGGCAAGCGATGCTGACGGAGAAGTTGGGGGTAGAGGTCTTCGACGGCGAGTTGGCGGCCGAGTTGCACGAGATCCTGCCGTTGGTCGAGACGGATATGAGTATTTTTTATCGCAAACTGGCGATGGTCGAAGTTGGGGCGGCAGGGGACGCGACAGATGAGCAGTTAATGGCGCCGCTGATGGACGCGTATTATGTGCCGGAGCAGCTGACCGATGATTACAAGGCACGGCTGGGCGCTTGGCTGCGTTGGTATGGCGCACAGGCGTCTGCCGATCGACGCGAGCGCATGGACGCGGTCAATCCCCAATACGTGCTGCGCAATTATATGGCGCAACTCGCCATCGACAAGGCCGAAGAGGGTGATTATACCGTGGTCAACGAGCTGCTGGAATTATTGCGCCGGCCCTACGAAGAGCAGCCCGAGCGCGAGCAATACGCGCAGAAACGGCCGGATTGGGCGAGGGATCGGGCGGGGTGTTCGATGTTGTCGTGTAGTTCCTAAGCGATATCCCGGACGCGACCGGCCGAACGGCAGCCGAGATCATGGCGCGAAAAAAGACCCCCCTTTTCGTAAAATGGCTGAGAAGTATTTTGCTGTATGACGAACCGATGAAAATCAAATGAACCTGCGCTTATTTCTGCAAAAGATGAAGGGCGGAGAGACCAGCCCGGACAGAAAGCCGTTCAGCGAAATCGCCTGGTCATGGCTCGGTGCATTTTTTGGCATATATCTGGCGGCGACGGCGGGCAGTATGGTAGGTGCTGATTTGCTGAGTCGTCTATTTTTGGTGGGCTCATTCGGAGCCTCCGCGGTATTGCTTTACGGTGCGCCACAGGCTGACTTTTCCCAACCGCGCAATTTGCTGGGGGGGCATATACTCTCAGCGATAATCGGCGTATCCGTTAATGCCTTTCTGCCTTTTGATATGGCGTTATTGGGGGCATTGGCAGTCTCCTTGTCGATTTTGGTGATGCATCTTACCCGCACCCTACACCCTCCGGGCGGCGCAACCGCCCTTATTGCGGTCATCGGCGGCACGAATATAACGGATATGGGATATTCGTTTGTAGGGGCACCGATTGCAACCGGAGCTGTTGTTTTGTTGCTCGTCGCCCTATTGCTAAACAACCTGTCTAATAATCCCAAGCGCCAGTACCCTAAATATTGGCTGTAAACGTCTAAGGTCGCTGAGGTCAGGCCGAGGGTAAACTCCTAACGACGGCCCTCGGAGCCCGACTGGGATGTCGGGTGAGAATGAGCGTTTGGCCTGACGGTTCCAGCTGGAGATAGATTGCCAGCCATACAAAAGCCCCATACGATTTGTTCCTTCGTACGGGGCTTCTGGGTATTGAACGAGAGCTTATTACCAGTTGGCCGCCTTATAAACCGCGTCGAGTATTTCGAGGTTTTTCAATTCCAACTCCAGCGGCATCGGCACCGGACCCTTGCCTTGCAGCGCTTTAATCATCGCTTGGCCGACGGCGTGCATATCGCCCTTTTCGTGGCGCGACATATTGACCTTGAGCACCTTCTTTTTGGCCTCGCCCTTGCCGTTGTTACCGACGTAGAAATGCTCGACCTCGTGCACGTCGCCGAAGGAGGTGTAGGTGAAGCGCAGGCCGCCCTTGGTACCGTAGATGCTCGTTTGGTTGGGTATGTCCTGGTGGGCGTTGCTGGCGCGTTCCCAGTAGTATTTGAGGCCGTTCTTAAAGACAAGCAGCGCACCGCCGTGTTCTTCGACGGTGAAGGTCTTGGTGCCGGCGGGCACCTTATCGAGGCCATTTATACAAAAGGCTTCACATTTTTTAAATTCGGGCTCGTCGAGTATGCCGAGGTGGAATGATAAGTCGTAGACGCCCCAATCGTATAAGGGACCGCCGCCTGCGACTTCGCGGTCGAGGAACCACTTGGCCGTCGGATGGTATTCGATGCCGGGGCGGCCCTGGCGGCTGACGGCGCGGTGATGGATGAAGTAGACCTCGCCGATTTTTCCAGAGTCGATCAGTTTCTTTATAAAAGGGTATTTGGGCTGTAGGCGCGCGTGGCGACAGGAGCAGCCGGTGGCCAATAACTGTGGGTGCTTGCGGGCTTCTTTGAGCAGGCGGCGGGCTTCCGCCGGTGTGCGTGTTAGCGGTTTTTCCATGATCAGATGTTTGCCTGCGCGCAATACGTCGATGCCAATTTTGCAATGCAAGCCGGGCGGGGTGCAGACGACGATGGCGTCAATTTCCGGGTCTTTGAGCAGGGCTTTGTAATCGGTGGTCAGGTGGGGGATGCCGTATTCGGCGCCCGTATTTTTCAAGGCGGTTTTGTTGAGTTCGGCTAGCCCGCGTATCTCTGTACGGCGGTCGTCGTGGAAATTACTCATGTGCGCATTGGCGATCATGCCGCCGCCGATGAAGGCGATTTGCAGTTTTTTATTTTTGGCCATTTCCCCTCGTGTAGTGGGCGGTGGTTGGAAATATTGTGCGAATTCAAGGTTGGTTTTGCGGTTGTTTTCTTTGGGCAATTAGCACCCCGCAAACAAAGGGTTGGATTTTGCGGTCTTAAGTCCATGCCGCTTGTGCGGCGATGGTCCTGAATACGGCGATGGCCTCGTGGGATTTGTCCGCGCCATCTCGTTCGTAGTCGGGATAGGCTGCACTTTGCGCGCTTACGACTAAGCCGGTCGTCCAGCTTTCATCGAACCAGGTGGCAATGTCTTTGTTTTGCCCTTGATAAAATGTAGGTCTTCGGCAGGTCGGTTGGTTGGCGCGCGAAGGTGTGTGCGACGGGCGATCGGTGAATGGCGGCAGCGGCAAATGCCGCATTCATCGTGCGGAAATTATTGACGATGCGATCTGAATAGAGAAGAGTGATGACCTGGTAGACGCGGATGAGTTTCTTGTGCAGTAAGCCGCAGATGGTACTGATCAGCACCAATGAAACCAAGCCGATCGTCAGCGGACTCACTGCATTCCCTGCAGATTCAATTCGTCGGCCAGATGGCAACTGACCTGGTGGCCAGGGGCGATTTCGCGCAAGGCCGGCACTTCGCTTCGGCAGGTTTCTTGTGCATGGCGGCAGCGGGGGTGGAAGGGACAGCCCGGTGGCGGGGCCGAAGGGTCGGCTACTTCACCGGGCAATAACAAAGGGGCCTCGCGGCGCGCTGGGTCGGGTGGTGGTGCGGCGGCGAGCAAGGCTTCGGTATAGGGGTGCGCCGGTTGCGCGTAGAGCCGGTCGACCGGCGCCATCTCGACGATCTTTCCCACGTACATTACCGCGACGCGGTCGGCGATATGGCGGACGACGCTCAAGTCGTGCGCGATAAACAGATAGGTCAGGCCGAGGTCGCGACGCAGCTTTTGCAGGAGATTGAGGATTTGCGCCTGCACTGATACATCCAGCGCGGAGACGGGTTCGTCGGCGACGATGAGCCGGGGATTTAGCGATAGGGCGCGGGCGACGCCGATGCGCTGGCGCTGGCCGCCGGAAAAGGCGTGTGGGTAGCGCAAGAGGTGCTGGGGGTTCAGGCCGACTTGCTGCATCAACTCGCGGACCCGCGTTTCGCGCTCAGTGCGGTTTTTGACGCCGTGGATCATCAGCGGTTCACCGATGATGTCGAAGACGGTCATACGCGGGTTGAGCGAGGCGTAGGGGTCCTGGAAGATCATCTGCATATGGCGGCGCAGGGTCTTGAGCTGGTCCTCGGACGCGCGCGCGATATCGACTTCTTCGCCGTCGTGGTGGAAACGGATCTCGCCGTCGGTGGGTTTGTAGGCGCGCAGCAGGGTGCGGCCTACGGTGGTCTTGCCCGATCCGCTTTCGCCGACGAGCCCGAGACACTCGCCCTCAAAGAGCGAGAAGCTGACCCCGTCGACGGCGCGGACCTGGCCGACGACCTTGTTGAAGAAGCCGCTGACGATGGGGAAATATTTCTTGAGCTCGCTCACTTCGAGCAGGATGTTTTCAGACATCGGTTCCCCGTTTCAAACAGGCGCTCAGGTGACCGGGTTCGATTTCGTGCAGTGGCGGGCGTTGGCCTTTGTCGCACAGCCCCTCCTGATATTCGTCGCAGCGCGGGTGGAAGGCACAGCCGGCTAGACCCTGGAAGGGGTCGGGCACCGATCCGCGAATGGCCGCGAGTTCGGATTGGCGCTCGATATGCAAACCCGGCAGCGAACGCATCAGCGCCTCGGTATAGGGGTGCTCGGGCCGCTGGAAGATTTTGTGCACCTCGCCGTATTCGACGATCCGACCCCAATACATCACCGCAACCTCGTCGGCCATTTGCGCGACGACACCCAGATCGTGGGTGATCAGCAGAATGGCCATACCGAATTCTTCTTGTAACTCGCGCATCAGCGCCAATATTTGCGCCTGTATGGTCACGTCGAGGGCGGTGGTCGGCTCGTCGGCGATTAAGAGCGTCGGTCGGCACGAAAGCGCCATGGCGATCATCGCCCGTTGGCGCAGGCCGCCGCTCAACTCGTGCGGGAAAGTATCATAGCGTCGGGAAGCGTCGGGGATGCCGACGCGCTCCATGATATGAATAGCGTGCTGCTTGGCTTCTTTTCTGTTGGAATCGGTATGCAGACGAATCGCCTCGGCGATCTGTGACCCGATATTGTGCACCGGGCTGAGGCTGGTCATCGGCTCTTGGAAGATCATCGCGATCTCGCTACCGCGGATGCTGCGCATCTGCTTGCCGTCAGGCGGCAGGCCGGTAAGCTCGACCGGGCCGTTGTCGCGGTGCAGGGTGATCTGGCCGTCGACTATTTTTCCGGGGCGCTGGATCATCTGCAAGAGCGAGAAGGCGGTGATGCTTTTGCCACAGCCGCTTTCGCCGACGAGGCAGAGGGTTTTGCCGCGCGGGATCTCCAGGTCAACACCGTCGACGGCGCGCACGGTGCCTTCGTCCAAAAAGAAGTGCGTGTGCAGGTTATTTATGCTCAGTAATGGGGGCATTGCTTCGAGTCTATCTTCCGTAAGGGTCGGCCGCGTCGCGCAGCCCGTCCCCGACAAAGTTAAAGGCCAGAACCGCGACGACGACAAAAATAGCGGGGGTTAATAACCAGGGTTGCATGGCGACAGCCTGAACGTTTTGCGCTTCTTGCAGCAACACTCCCCAACTGGTGATCGGCGCTCTGAGCCCGAGCCCCAAGAAGGACAGCGAGGTTTCGCCGAGGATCATACTGGGCAGGGCCAAGGTCAGGCTGACGACGATATGGCTGGTGAAGCCGGGCAGCAGATGGCGGGTCATGATCCTGGATTTGGAGGCGCCGACTAAGACCGCGGCGGTGGCGTAGTCTTCTTCGCGCAGGGCGAGGATCTTGCCGCGCACCACGCGCGCCAAGCCGGTCCAACCCAAAAAAGACAGAACGACGGTAATGCCAAAATATATTTGCAGCGGAGTCCAGGTCGCCGGTAGCGACGCCGAAAGCGCCATCCATAGTGGGATGGACGGGAAAGAGCGCAATATCTCAATTAATCGCTGGATGACATTGTCGATCCAACCGCCATAATAACCCGAGATCGCACCGATGCTCAACCCGAAGATAAAGCTTAAAGTCACACCGATCAGTCCGATAGTCAGCGAGATACGCGAGCCGTAGAAGATGCGACTGAGCAGGTCGCGGCCGAGCGAGTCGGTGCCGAGCAGAAAGAGGGTGCCGCCTTCTTCAACGCCGAGCAAGTGAATATCGGTCTCGATCAGACCCCAGAAGTGGTAGCTTGGGCCGCTGGCGAAAAACTGCATAGGGTAGATCTTGCTTTTGTCTTCGACATAGACTTTGCGCAGCGTCTGAGGGTGACGGATGCCCTTGAGGCCATAGACGAAGGGGCGCAGGTGCAAGCCGTCGGGACCGATTAAGTGCAAGCGCTGCGGTGGAGCGTAAATATATTCGAGATGCTGATCGTCGAGGCCGTAGGGCGAAAGAAATTCGCAGAATAGCGCGCCCAGATAGAGCGTTAGCACGATCATGCCCGACCAGACGGCGAGGCGGTGCTTGCGGAACTTGCGTTCGACAAGCTGCCACTGCGAGGCGGTGTAGATATGCTCCGAGGGTTCTTCTTCTTGCAGAATTCCGCTCATGAGGAGACTGACTCCCGCAGGGCTTGCAAGAAGCCTTCTGGATCTTCCGGGCCTAAAAGCAATGCATGTTCACTGTGCGTCGGGATATAAACAACCCTAGGCATGCCAGTGTAGAAGACATGCGCCTTTTCGCCGTTTTTGAGGAAATACGCGCCTCCGTAAAAGAAGAATGCTTTAATCGCGAAGATTTTTTTGCCGGGCAGGTATTCGAGTTCGGTGCGCAAATCGATGATGCGCGCCTCGTCCGTCTTAAGCTGGTCGTAGGTGAAGTTTTGGCCGTGCGCGCTATTGCGGATAAGCAGATGGGTCTCGATCAGGGCGAAGTTCGTACGCCGGCCGCTAAGATAATACCAGATAAATACGGAGAAGAAGATGAAGAGCATCATTGCCCAAGAAGAGCCCAAAGCCACCGGCGCGGCGATGCGTCCGACTTCGCCGTCGATATCGATAACGGCGTAGATGGCCAATGAAAGCAGGACGAAGAACAGGGTGGTTATGGCGAAAGTTAGGATGAGCACTTTGGCAAAAAGGCTGGTAGATTGCGGAAAAATGGGAAAAATACGCGCTTCCATTGCGGCTATACCTCGGGTTTATCAGCGGGGTCTGCCGCTCGGATTAGCGCCAAGAGCAGACCATTGGGGGCGGTGGGGCTGAGCAGTAGGACGTGCTCGAGTTTAGTCGGGATGTGCGCGACGTGCCGCGCGTCGGTCAGGCGGATCTCGGCGGTGTCGCCATTGCTAAGTTGAAACTGGCCGACGTTGTAAAAGAGGGCGACGATACGCCATGAGCGTATATCGAAGGAGCGCAGCACGGGTTTGTATTCGGGCTTTTTTTTAAGACTGATGCCGCGCATCTGGTCGATGTGCAGATCGCGCAGACGGTAGGGGGTCGACTCGCCGTCTTGGTGGATGGTTAAATTTTTCCGGTCGACCTCGAAGATCGTCTTTTTTCCGGTGGTGTAGTAGTCGGTGAACCGCCCGACGCACAGCGAGAGGTAGATCAGTGCGACGATATAGATGACTACTAACGAGGTGATCGACGCGGTGAAGCTAATGCGGTCCTCGTCGACATAGGGAAAAAAGAAGAAAGGCGCGCCGATAAAGGTGGCGATAATGCCGCTGGTGATTGTCGCTTCGCGCAGCATGGCTTGTTTGGGTGGTTGTATGCGGAACAATTGCGTGTCCATTGTAATCAGCTGGCTTTGATCAATGCCAAGCCGCCGGCGATGGTGATGATGCCGACGGTTTTGCAGGGTGTAAGGCGTTCTTTTAGGAAGATGAAACCCAACCCGGCACCGATAATGATCGCCGACTCGCGTGCGGCGATTATATAGCTGATCGGGCCCAGCGTATAGGCGTAGAGGATAAGCAGATACGTGCCCATGGAGGCCAGGCCGATCAATAGGATATAGGGCCAGAAGGCGCGAAGAGTGGCCGGCAGCGATACATTTTCTTCGCGCAGGACGAAGGGTGCACGCAATAGCGTGCCGATAATCCACATGCCGGTGATATAATAGGTCGGGTGCATAAGCCCAACGCCGATTTTGTCGACGAGTGAATAACAGACGATGGTCAGGCCGACGCCCAGGGCGAGTTTTAGTCCGTGGGATTGCCGTTTAAACGCCGGGGCGCCAAGACAGAGAATGCCGGCGAAGACCAGGCCGATGCCGCCGGCGCCGAGCGGGGAGATTTCTTCGCCCAGCCCGACCCAGGCGATAAAGGCGGTCAGACCTATTCCTGAGCCGCGGGCGATGGGATAGACCAACGAGATCTCGCCGTGCTCATAGGCCGAACCCAATAGTGCAAAATAAAACGCGTGCAACACGCCGGTGGCCAATAGGCACAGACCGCTTGCCCAGGTGAGGTTCGGTGGCTGGCCCTGCCACCACAGATAGGCGCAGACAGGGATCAAGGCCAGCATGCCTACGCCGAAGGCGAGCCAGAGTACGACCATGTCGCCGGCGACTTTGCGTGCGGCGAAGTTCCACACCGCGTGGCCGACGGCCGCGGTCAGGACCAAAGCCCAGACTTCACCGGTCATGCGTTGTCTCTCCCCTCGTAGCGGATGCGCGGATCGAGCCAGAGCAGTAGGATGTCGGAAAGCAGGGTGCCGATGACGGTTAGAAAACTCAGGATCATAACCATTGAACCGGCCAAATACATGTCCTGGTTTTGCAGCGCGCGCAAAAGCAGGGGGCCAGTGGTCGGCAGCCCCAAGACCACGGCGGTGATCACCGAGCCAGAGACGATGCCGGGCAGAACCCAACCGATGGTGCTGATCAGGGGGTTGAGCGCGACGCGCACCGGGTATTTGATCAAAAGCTTCCAGGGGGCGAGGCCTTTGGCGCGCGCGGTCATTACATATTGCTTGGGCAATTCGTCGAGCAGGTTACCGCGCATCACGCGGATCAGGCCGGCGGTGCCGGCGGTGCCAATGACGATGACCGGGATCCAAAGGTGTGCCAGTAGATCAGTAAAGCGAGCCACCGACCAGGGGGCGTCCTGGTATTCGGGCGAGAACAAGCCGCCGGCGCTGATGCCGAAAAACGAATAACCGAGATACATGAAGACCAGAGCAAGCAGGAAGTTCGGTATGGCCAGGCCGATAAAGCCGAGCACCGAAAAGGTGTAGTCGCCCCAGGAATACTGGCGCACCGCCGAATAGATGCCGACGGGGATCGCTAAGGCCCAGGTAAAGAGCAGGGTGACGACGGAGATCAGCATCGTCAGCAGCAGGCGTTCGCCGATCAGTTCGGTGACCTGGCGGTTCCACTCGAAGGACATGCCGAGGTCGGGCCACTTGAAGCTGGGCCAGTTGAAATCGCCTGCGTCCGTGCGCCAATACGAGCCGGTGTCCTGCCGTTCAAAGCCGAAGGGCAGCAGATTATTCAGCCACTTGAGATACTGGATCATAAAGGGGCGGTCGAGGTCGTAGCGGCGGCGTAGGGCTTCGACTTGTTCTTCGGCTACGGGTTCGCCGGTCTCGGCTAGCGCGGTGACATAGGAGGTCAAATAGTCGCCGGGCGGTAGTTGGATCAGCGCAAAGGAGATAAAGGAGATCGCGAAGAGTGTCGGGATCATCCACAGCAGGCGTTTGAGTATTAGATGAAACATATCAGTGGGCTGCTCAGTTGGCTACGATAGCGTAAGATTCGGGGGCGGTCGCGCCCGGGGTCCTCAGCGGCCAGCAGCCGACGGCGACCTCGGGCACATTGCGAAATTTGTTGCTGACGATAAAGATCTGCGGGATCGCGCCGATGGTGCCGATGGTCCACAGGTTGTGCCGGTTGATTTCGATGATCTCCTTGAACAGGCGGATCTGCTCTTCTTCGTCGACGGTGCGTTCGATCTGGCGAAAAATCTCGATACAGCGCAGCATGTCCGGCGGCGGTTTTTCGCCCTTCTTGCCGTTGGAGCGGAACCAGCGCGCATAATCGAGTCCGAAAAAAGACGAGGCGTTATAGGGGATAAACCAGCGTGGATCGAGCGTCGGGATGATCTCGCCGGCCCCGCCCCAGACTAACACGTCGCACAAGAGCGCGTTGCGGCGCTGGGCGTAGAGCTGGCGGGCTTGGTGTTTGACCACGGATTTGATGCCGACGGCGGTCCAGTTTGCGGCGATCATCTCAAAGGTTTTTCCCGCGCCGAGCATGGTCGAAGAAGTTTCGATATTGAGGAATAGCGGCTGTCCGTCGGGGCGCAGCCGATGGCCGTCCTCATCGCGGGCACTAAGGCCGACTTCGTCTAATAGGCGGTTGGCCAGTGCCGGGTCGTGTGTTAAATAGGCATAGAGGTGCTCGGGCACATAATAAGCCGAGGCCGGCGGCGGCGAGACTTGGCGTGGCTCGCCCTGGCCTAAATAAGCGGCCTCGCGCATGGCTTCGCGGTCGAGCGCGTGCGACATCGCGATGCGGAAGCGGCGGTCGTGAAAGATCTTTTTCAACACCGGGTCTTTGTGGTTCAAATTGAAGGTGATGGCCATCGTGCCGTCGCCACCGTCGAGCCAGTGGCGAACCTTGTAGCCGCCGCGCTCCTGATTGGCCATAAACAACGGGTAGTTCTGGAAGGTGGTATGGCGCCCCTGCATGCCGACCTCGCCGTTGATGGCCTTGATATTGATCGTCTCGATATCGAAAATCTCAAAAGTCATGCGGTCGATATAGGGCAGTTGTTGGCCTTCGGGGTCGACCTTCCAATAGTAGGGATTGCGCATAAATTCGGCGGGCCTAGCCGGCGGTGGTTTGCTGACGATCCAGGGCCAGATACGCGGGCAGGTGGGGTTGCGATAGTCGTAGCGGTCGGTGAAATACTGATACCAAAAATCCTTGCCCGAAGCGCGAGCCTTGGCCAATAATTCTTCTTCGGGTACATAGCGCGGGTGGAATTGCTTGAGATAATGCGCCGGGTAACTGACGAGCTGGTAGCTCAAATTCGAGGCCATCATTTTGAGAAAGAGGCCATAGGGCTCGGCGTAGCGAAAGCGCACGGTGTAGTCGTCGAGTTTTTCGATCTGCACCAGTTGGCCGCCTTTGTTGTACTCGACGGAAATGACTGGGGTCAGGTCCTTATTCTGCAAGACGTCTTCATACCAGAAGATAATATCGTCGGCGGTAAAGGGATGCCCGTCGGACCAGCGCACTCCACGTCTTAGATGAAAAGTATAGCTGCGGCCCTCGTCGGCGATGTCCCAGTGCGTGGCCAGGTTGGGGCGGATCTCGCGGCCCATCGGCCCCCAGCGCAGCAGGCCATCATAAGCCAGGCGGTGGCTGAAGATGCCTATATCAGAAGGACTGGTGCCATAGCGGGTCCAGGTGCCGCCGTAGGGGCCGTTCTGGTGGGCGGGCACGATGACCAACGGGTTTTCCGGCAGGCGTTCGGCGACCGGGGGCAGGGTGCCGGTCTGGACTAGAGCGTCGAGCATTGGCGCTTGTTGGAAGGCACGGCCTTTGGCGATTGGCCATTCGGCGACTTGATTCAGGCTTTCTGGCGGGCGGTCCTGGCGGGCGGGTGCGGGCAGGGCTTCGAGGCGGCTTAGATCGGCTTCACCTGCTCCGGAGAGGAAGAAGGTGATATAGCCGAGGGCTTCAGTGAGGAGAAATAGGCCGAGAGCGACTAAGCCTAAACGGCGTAGGAAATGCAGTATGGAGCGATAGGGCAATGTGATTATCTCTTTATTGCTATACTTCGCGTCGGGATTGATTGCATGTAGCAGGAAATTTTACGGGTGCCAGACGAAAGACGGGTGATTGTGGCTGAACCTCCTCGGACCTGTGTGATAGGCAAACCTAGCAAGATAAAAGAGTTACGTCAACTAACTACCCAGGATGGTACGGTGTGCACCTTCGGCATCGGCCTGGTGTGGCGAGAGGGTGCATACGAGGCCGATGCCGCGGTCGGGGAGTGGGTGTACATTGATTGTAAAACACTCTACATTGACCCCGGTAGCCCTTGGCAAAACGGTTATATTGAAAGTCTACATTGGCTTCCTTGAACGTGCGTTTTTATGACCGGCCGCCGCGCATTGATCGAAGCCGATACCCCCTTTCTGGATATCGACTTCACCGGGCTCTAAGCATTGGGCGGATCACCGGGCTTTGATATATTCAATCCCATGAGGACACAAGACGAATTATCCCAGACCTTTGCCCATTATGCCGCGCTGCGTCGCGAGATGTCGCTGTGGGTCGAGCAGAGTATGCAGCGCGACGGGCCGGATCGTCATCAAGGCGGCGAAGACGAGGCCAATTACGCGTTGGCCTTTTTTCCCCAGTATTTAATCAGCGGCGACGAGCGTATCGTTGAGCGCTTTCGCTCACTGGTCGCCGACCTCAAGCACTGGGTCGCGACCGAGGGGTATTTAGGCTATGAGGCCGAGGCCGAGGCGCATCACGGCACCGAGCCTTTTTTATTATTCCTGCCGCGCTATCTGGGCCTTTTTCCCGAAGACAAAGAGGCGGCGGCGCTATTGCATGGTGCCGCGCAGCATATCGGTAATTGGGGAGAGGGCGTGCCCGATTGGTACGATTGGCAGCGCGATGTTTTTTTGAGCTATCGTATCGGCAGCAAAATCGTCGGCGGGGATGTTGTTTTTGAACGCGAATTGGCCGAGCACTTTCGCTTCGTGCACATCGCCTTGGCAGCATGGCGTATCACGGGCGAGCAGCGTTATCGCGATTGGGCATTGCGCTACGGTCGGCGGCGCGCCGAGCGGCTGTTGGCCGTGCAAGGGCCGATGCCGTTGCTGTGGGACTTGGCAGGTCGGGGTTTGCACCGCGAGGATCTGCAGACGCGGGAGGAGCAGGTGATGGCGGCGGCTAATCATCACCTGCCCGGAGATCCGTTGGCCGGTATTGAGAATCTGCTGGCTTCGGGGGCGGTTTACGCGCTTGGGGATCTCTATTTATTGTCGGGTGATGATCTTTTTCGCGATGCGGCGGCGCGTATCGTCGAGCCCTTGCTTGGCGAATTGCTCGATCCCTTCGCCGATGTCGCCGCCGCCGCGCTCTCTTATTATCGCTGGACCTTCGACGATACCTCGTTCGATGATGCGATGCGCGCGGTGCTGGCCGAGATGCCGGCGGAATCGCCGGCGCCGTGGGCGATGGTTTTTCCCGAAGAGCGCCGTCGCCGCGAGCCGGGCGTCGGCAAGCGCAATGATATGATTTACTGGGGGCAGTGGGCTGATGACGGTTCAGTACAGCCTGTGCGCGAGCCGTCTACGGCCGCGTTGGCGTTGGCTTATCAATTGACTGGTGAGGTGGCGTCAGCGAGGCGGTCGCTCGCTGCGGCGGCGGTTAAATTGACGATGGCCAGGCGGGTGTTGCGCGGTGGTCGTGAGCACGCGGATATGGGCGGAGCGATTTGCTCGGTGGCGGCGGGCCACGGCCGCAATTGGGGGTATGGGGCGGTGACCGGTTGTTATGGGCCGTTGTTGTTAGGCACGCGAGAATTGCAGAGCGCGGTGGTGCCATTGATTGAGTGGGAGGGCGGGTCTGTGTCCGAGCAGGTGCTTTCGTTGGTGCGCCCGCCGGTGGGTGCAGCGGGTGCATTTTTGCTTTTTAACGGCGGCGATCAGCCATTGCAATTGGCTTGGCGTCTTGTGGGTGCCTCGGCGTGGCAGCGCTTGGCCTTGAGACCCGGTGAGGCGCGTCAATGTATTTTGGAGAAAAACACATGAGCGAACATATTTTTTCTGGTCTCGACGGATTGCCGCGTGCGGCAAAACCGCGCACCGATGGTTTAACCATGGTGATCGATTGGGGTTTGGGGCCGCATGCGCAGGAAGACCTGTTGACTGTCGGGGCTGATTATGTCGATCTGGCCAAGGTCGCCGTCGGTGTATCGCGGCTATTGCCCAATGATTCGTTGCGGCAGAAGATCGGTGCATACCAGCAACGCGGTGTCGAGCCTTTCCCCGGCGGCCAGTTTCTCGAATACGCCGAGATCAACGGTCTTTCTGGACACTACTTACCGGCGGTGTGTGAAGCTGGTTATCGCTGGGTGGAGGTCTCGGATAATCTGGCGCCGGTCGGTTTAGCATGGAAACGGGAAATCATTGCGAGGGCCGTGGGAGAATTTGGCCTCGAAGTGCTGGGGGAAGTCGGGCAGAAAGAGGGTTTAGAAAGCGCAGCGCCTATGGCGGTGGATGCGGAGACCTGTCTTGAAGCCGGGGCGCGGATCATCTTATTGGAGGCGGCTGAGCTGATCAGCGATGATCCGGACACGGCGCGCGAGGTGGAGGAGGTGGTGGCGGCGGCGGGGATTGAGCGGGTGATGTTCGAATTGCCGGGGCCGTGGATCCAAGGGGTGGCGTTGCACGATATTCACCGGCTGCGCCGCGAGTTGCTGCGGCGCTACGGTTCCGAGGTCAATATGGGTAATGTGAGTCCGGACGAGGTGATCGTCGTTGAAGCGCTGCGGCGGGGCTTGGGCGCTAATGCAGGTGGCGAAACGCTATAATGGGGGACATCGAACGCATTGTCGAAGGAGTTTATCCAGCGGCAGCTCTGTTGGCGGGCATGCAACTGGATCTCTTTACGCCCCTGGGGGAAAGGCCATACGGCGCCGGCGAGTTGGCTAAGTTATTGCATGTGCAGCAAGAGCAGCTGGAAACCTTGCTTTACGCGTTGGCGGCGGCGGGTTTGCTATGCGTGTGCGATGGGCGTTTTGCCAATGGTGAAGAGGCGGATCGACGCTTGGTGCGCGGGCGTAGCGGTTTTGTTGGCGATAAACATCTTATGTGGTCGCATTGTTTTGCGGCGGCCTTGCAAACGGCGGAGAGTGTGCGCAGCGGTCGTCCGGCGGCGCAGGTCGATTTCTCCGCTCGTGATGATAGTGAATTGGCAGAGCTATTGGGTGGCTTGCACCCCGGCGCTAAAAACGTTGGTCGGGAATTGGCAGCGCTACTCGATATTGCAGAGAGGGCAGAAGTACTCGATGTGGGCGGTGGGTCCGGCGGGGTGGCGTTGGGTATTCTCGAAGTCTGTCCCGGGATCGCGGTCACCGTCGCGGAATTGCCCGAGGTCGTCGCGCTGACGCGGCGTTTTATCGCCGGCGAGGGGCAGGCCGAGCGGGTGCAGGTGATTGAATGTGACCTATGTGAAGAGTCGCCAGTGGGCGCTTTTGATATGGCGGTACTCAAAGCCTTTGTACAGGTGCTCGCGGTGGATATGGCTAAGCGGGCGCTCGTGCATGTTTATCAGGCACTTGCGCCTGGGGGGTGCGTCGTGATTTACGGCGATATGGTTGACGACTCGCGAGTCGAGCCACCTGAGATGGCGCTTTTTTCTTTATTTTTTCTCTCGGCGTACGAAAGCGGCCGCGCCTATACTGAAAGCGAGTATCGATTGTGGTTGCAGGAAGCGGGTTTTGTGCGCGTCGAGGCATTGGAACAGGGCGTGTTACTCGCTCATAAGGAAGGTTAGTATGAGCGAGCAACAACAGCTACCGACGTTCGCGGACATACAGGCGTCGGCAGATTTTATCGGCGCGCACCTGCCGCCGACGCCCTTGCTGCACTGCTGGAAATTATCCGAGTCGCTTGGTTTCGCCTATCACGCCAAGTGCGAGAATCTGCAACCGGTGGGTGCCTTTAAGGTCCGCGGCGGGGTCAATCTGCTCGGGCGGCTGGATGCGGCCCAACGGCAGCGGGGCGTGATCAGCGCTAGCACCGGCAACCACGGGCAATCGCTGGCTTTTGCCGGTCGGCTGTTTGGTGTGCCGGTGGTCATCTACGGGCCCGAGCACAATAGCAATCCGGCGAAAGTACAGGCGATGCGGGCGTTGGGGGCCGAGGTGCGGCTCTTCGGTCGGGATTTCGACGAGGCACGTGAACAGGCCGAAAAAGTCGTGCAGGAGGAAGGCTATCACTTCGTGCATTCGGCCAACGAGCCCTTGCTGATCGCTGGCGTCGGTACGATGGGGCTGGAGATTTTTGCCGAGTTGCCGGAGGTCGACGCAGTGATCGTGCCGGTCGGCGGAGGTAGTGGCGCTTGCGGTAACGCGTTGGTCGCGCGCCATTTTAATCCACAGGTCGAAGTTATCGCCGTGCAGACGGAAGGTGCGCCCGTCTGTTATCGGGCCTGGAAAGAGCGTCGGCTGGACGTGTCGGGGCCGATGACTACTCGGCACGAAGGTTTGGCGACGCGGGTGGCTTTCGAGATGACCACGCGTATGATGTGGGATCTGGTTGATCGTTTTGTACTGGTGACGGACACGGAGATCGATGTGGCTGTCGGTTTGTTGGCGACGGAGGCGAAACTGGTCGCCGAAGGGGCGGGGGCCGCGTCGTTGGCGGCGGCGATAAAGCTAAAGGACTATCTGCGCGGCAAGAAGGTGGTGGGGATTCTGAGCGGTGGTAACGCGTCGCCCGTGCTTTAGTCGCCGATAAAACGCTGCACGACTTCTTTGATCTCCTTCGCGCCATCGGCGAAGAGCGCGTCGCGTATACGGCCGCAATCGTCCTCACTCAAATTGAGTTTTGCAAGCACCGCGGGGTCGTAGTGGGGCTGCTCGTCGGGCAGGTAGCCCATGGCCAATTCCTTGCTCAGGTTATTGGCCAGATGCACCAGGCAGACCAGGTCCGAAGGGTTTTCGGGCACGGCGTGTGTGGCGACGGCGTCGACCAGCCCCTTATCGACTTTGGATTTCATCAGCAGCAGCTTGCCGAGGTATTCGTGGTTAGCTACGTCGCCCAACTCGATCTCGGCTGCACGGAAACTGCATTGCAGCCGGTGCATCGTCTGCAGGACCTCCTCGAAATGGGACCAGAAGAAGAAGCCGAGCACCAACTTGCCGATGTCGTGCAATAGCGAGCCGATCCAATAGTCGTTGAAGGCGATCGACTGCTGGAACGCTAGCATCTTGTTCTTGTACAGGCGGTCGGCGATTAGGGCGCAGCCGACCGAGTGCATCCAATAGCGTTCGAGGTTGAACTGACTCTCCTGGGGTTTGACCAGGCTGTTCATCAGTTTGACCTGCTGGGCGATGGCGGCGACTTTTTTGCGGCCAATGCGCACCAAGGCTTCTTTCAGGGGCCAGCCCTCCTTGTGCCCGACGCCGGCGAATATCGGTGAGTTGATTACTTGCAGCAGTTTGTGCACGATAGCTGGATCGCTAGTGACGACCTTGTCGAGATCCTCGACCGAGGTCTGCGGGTCCTCAACCATATTCATGATTTTGAGGGCGACTGCCGGCAGGGTGGGTAGCGTTTTGAGGTGCTTCAGGCGGTTTTCTATTTTCTGCTGCGCCACTTCGAAGGGCAGTTTCTGCACTGCGTGGTAGAGGTCACCGATATCGCCTTGCGCGAAAATGCGCCCAACGATGTTTTGCACCCCGGCGTCACCACCCTTGAAAACGCTTTCCCAGGGGCAGTAGTGGATGTTGTCTATGCGGTGCAGCAGGGTTTGGTGGTCGCCGATTAGTTTCTGGGGCAAGAGTAAGAAGAGCAGGATGTTGCCGTTGAGACTGAGGCTGGCGATCGATTTTTTGCTTTCGATCTTTTCCTGTTCGATCACGAAGGCGCAGTGGATGCGCGGGCCGTATTTTTTGACTTGCGCGTAGGCGCTGGCGAAACTGTCGGCGCTGATGATATCGAGCCCGTAGCGGTAGGTCAGCAGCATATTGAGAAAACGGGCGATCAACGGTTGCGGTTGGCCAGTGGCCTGGACAATCAGGGCGTATTCGCGGTCATCGGATCGAGGCATTGTCATGGGCGATAAGCGGTTGTAATGAGGATCCCACAAGTAAAGGAAAAGCCGGGTTAAATGCTATAAGAAAATCGCCAACCTGCTGGTGGCCAGCCTCTGCCGGATGCGGACGGGCATTCGTTGTGGTCTGTGATGCAAGGATGAGATGATGGGCGTCGCGCCGATGCGATTTTAAGCGAGTTTGGCCGACGCGCATGATTCGTCAAGGGCAGTGGAAGCTGTAGCAGTATGGCGGTGGTGTGGGTATGGTTTTAAGCGGCGAGCGCGGTTTGGGCGTCTTGGCGTTTTTTATTGTTTTTGCGCGACAGTGCCTGGGCTTCTTCAGGCGAGGGCAAGTTGGCACTTTGCGGGTCGAAGGCTTGTAGGGTGCGCCGGCGTTTTTCTAGCAGCATCGGGTCCTGGCTACGGCCTTTGGTGTGGACTGCTTCGTCGTTGTAAATGGTTTCGACGATCTGGCGAAAGAGCTCGATCATCTGCTGGCTGCTCTTTTTCTCGCAATCTTCAGTGGACTGGCTGAGAAACGCGCGAATATTCAGGGATAGCTCGTCAGAGCCGCAATTCTTGACGGCGGACGTGAGCATCTTGTCGAGGCTGATACGCTCGTCGGCGATTATGCGCAGGGCCTTGCTCAGGGTCACCTGATCGGATTTGCAGAGTTTGGTGACGAGGAAAACTCGGCAGATATCATAGATCCACTGGTCGACAAATCGCTCGAAGGGTTGGCGGCGAAAAGTGTGCTCTAGAGCGAATTTATAGTAGCTGAGCATGGTGGAGGGTAGCTCGTCGATATCGACGCTGCTATCGTCGATCATGCGGAAAAAACCCAGCATATGACGGATGGGGGCTACTTCTTCTTTAAAGCTCTGGATATCTACTTCGCCGCGCGCCGCTCTCAGTCGCAGGAAATAGGAAATATTAGGACGCTGTCCCGAGACCTGTTCTAATGGCGCGCAGATTTCCTCCCAGACTTCCGTCGCCTTGCTCGGGCTTAATTTTAAAAGTTCGCACCAACGTCGCCAGGTAGAGGCTGCGATGCGGCTCATCTGTTGTAGGCGAGCGAGGCTGTCGGGGCCGTCGAGGGCTAGGTCGGTATATTCGAGTGCGGTTTGCGTCACGTTTTGTTTCCTCTTGAGTATGCTTCTTACTACTTATTATCGGCGGCGACGACAAAAGGCTTATTCTTTTTTTATATTATCATAAAATACTGTTTTATATGTGGTTATGGTTAAATTGTTATGGGCTTTACGTTGACTGGGCGCATAAGAGGAAGGCGCGTATGGTCAATGGAGAGCAAAAATGCAAAAAAGGGCGGCGACGCGGTGCGACCGCTAGGCAAATGCCGATTTAGGCGCTCATATCGCCTCGCTGGGACGGACGACGGTCGAGGCCTATGAAACCTGGTGTCGCGATCACGGCCTTACCGCCGCGCTCAACAAAAGTTGGCAGGAAAGGCGGCAGGAACGTGCGATCTACGAGGAAGACCAGTCGGCTCGCAAGCCGAAGACGCGCTGATGGTTCATAGCAAAGAAAGAGTTGGGGCTGGATGATCTAAGCGGCGATCAGGCTTGGTGCCGCGCACAGGGTTGGGCGATACGATACACAAGAGCCCGGCCCAGCGCAGCAAGGAAGTCACGTTGCGCCAGTGTCTACAGAGCGATTAGGCTTTGCAAAAGGTGCGTAAGCATACGCGTCGCATCGGTGAGGGGATCAGGCAGATTTACGCGGTGCAGGTGAAAACGGAGGAAGCCCTAAGACCGAGGTGCTGCGATCTATTTTTCGCGCCTTTGCGGGTTTGCAACGCGAGGAACGAATGCAGTTATGGGACTGATTGCTAGTGGTCGAGAAGAAGGCAATGCCTATATAGGCGCACGGCGGATCTGCCGTGCGCCGTTTTCAAAGCAGATGGCGCATGTCTTTTTACTGGCGCCGGGCGATATCCGCTTAACGATCCCAACTGTAATGGCCGATAAATTCGCGCAGAGCGGGATCCTCTAAAGAGAGCGGCCCGAGCCAAGTGCTTAGGCGCTGGCGTTTCCACCAGGCGCCGGTTTTATCGTCGGTTGCGGTGAATTCATAATCATATAAATCGGCTTGGATATAGGCCGGTGCTTTGCCGTCAAAGGGATCGTGCTCGATCAGGCTCAAAGCGCCCTCGTTTCCCTGCAGCAACTTATATATGAAATGCACCAGCCAGGGGTTGCTCTTGTAGTCGGACATCGCTGCGAACCAAATCTGCCAGTCCAGCCGGTAGTGGTAGGGCGAGACTAGGGCGGGCATGCGGTCGACATCGCCGGGTTTGGCCTTAAACTGGTATTCGTGCCAGTGCGCATTGGGATCAGCGGGATGATCGTTGGTGCCCTTGAGGATTATTTCGCGGCGTTGTTTGCCGATATGGCCGAAGGCGCCGTAGGTGTTGACTAGGTGCAGTGGATCATAGGAGCGGTTCATGGCCTGTTGCGGCGAGACCATATTCTGTATTGGGGCGGAGCTCAGGTAGAATACGAGGATGCACAGGCTATAGACGCCGATGCGGCGGATGTGGCCCATCTCGGCGGGTGGGTCGCGTTGGATAAAGTTGGTGAGCCGATGGGGGAGAATGCGTTCGAGTGCATGGTCGTCGAAGCATGGGATACATAGGGCGATGGTCAGCCAGTTGAACCAGGACAGGTTGCCGCTGAGAATGAGCAGGACCTGGAAGCCGATCAGGATTAGGCCGGCGAGGTGGCGCAGGCGGCGCGGGCTAAAGATTAAGAAGGGCACCAATAGCTCGATTATATGGGTCGAGAGTACGCTGAGCTTGTGGAAGAGGGCGGGCAAGTGGTGCAAATACCAGCTCAGGGGATTGGGGATGGGTTGGGTCTGATAGTGATAGCACATACAAGTCAGATCGAGCCAGCAGGCGTCGCCGCGGATTTTGATCAGGCCGGCGCCGAAGATGACGCGAAAGAGCACCCAGCGGTAGAGCCACATTAGCGCTGCTGGCGACGGGGCTTGGCGCTGCCTTAGCGGGGCCAAAAAGATGGCCAGGAAGCCGCTTTCCAATAGCAGGATCTCCCAACCGTAACCGTAAAAAATTTGGCCGACCTGGTTAAAGGACAGATAAATCACCCAGAGCGCGGCAAGTTGTAGGACGTGGCTTATACCTAATAGCAATAAGACCGAGAGCAATAAGCCGAGATGGCAAAGGGCCATCATCGTTTCATCACTGGCATCGAACCAAAATAGCGTCGGCAGTCGGGCCCAGGCGGTGGCGCCGTCGCCGAAGTAGCGCAGGGTTTTTTCTAGGAAGAGCGGGACGGGCAGCAGGCCGTCGGAGCCGAGCAGGGGGCTGAGTTGGTTGGCTAGCGATAAGAAGGCGAGCGTGTAAATCAGGCCGAGGAAGCGCAGGAAGATAAAGCTGGTGAGCCGGTAGGATCCCGGGTCTAGGGGGCGAATCCATTCGGTCTCGACGCGCGGTAGTTGCTCGAGTACGGTTTTATAGCTCATCTTTTGCGTTGGCAAGGGGCGGATGTTTTATTCGAGCTATTGAAGATAGGTGTGGGGAAATACCGCGACAAGGAATGGTGGGCCGAGTTGACGCTGATCGAGTTTGAACTGCTGCCGGGTGACTACGCGCAAAATAGCGCTGGAGAACGCTTTTTCGAGCATCAGGACTGGCGCCTGATACCAGAAAATGTGGTCGCCATCTATGTGCGGCAGGATTTTGAGGGGGAAGTCTATTATTACCCTTTTGACCGTTTCGCAATAGAACGGATCGGCGATATGGATACGGGTGTGCCGCAAGTCGTCTTGGGGCGCGGCGTGATCTATGTCTTCGACGACAAGGGGATGATGTCGGGCGAAGTGGTGTCGGTGTCGGTGATGGCTTAGACGAACTAGTCGTCGGAGTCGCCGCGGACGATCTGGTCGGGTGGTACATTGCACAGCATATAGAAGCCCGAGGAAATCTGCGACGAAATACGGTCGAGCATTTCCGGGGCTTTACGTGGCCCGACGGCGCGCTCCAAGGCTTGGTGGGCAACGTCGATGCCGCCTTGCGAGATCCACTTACCAGCGATCAGGTGCTGCTCGAAGTCTTCGAGGATCCGGTCCATGACCTCGACCGAGATATTCTTGAGCCTGGCGATGGCTTGTGTGATCTCCTCGATCTCGTAGTCGGCGAGGTGTTTCATCACCTCGCTGGACGCCTCCTCGCCGAGGGCAACCCTCACAATGGCGCCTCTTCGCCCCCACCGTCGTCGTCTATTTCTACCACTGTTTTAAGAGCCTAAATAAGAACGAGATTGCCGCTTATATAGCGGATTGGTAGCCCGAGGAGAATGTGCAAGTATCTCTCTCGGGGGAACATATGGTTGTAAATGTAGTTATGAAATTATTTTATTTTCTTATTATTGTGGCACAGGGTGTTGCAAGGCTTGTATTTTTCGTAAGATACGAAGAATGATGTGATGAGGAGGGGGTAGTGAAAGGGGATATTGTTGAGAAAGAGAGAGGAACTAGCCATTGTCCAAAGGGAAATATCGCGTCGCGATCGTTGGCGGGGCTGGCTCGTGGGGGCGAAATTATACCCGCGCCTATGCCGAGCATCCAGATTGTGAGATTGCCGCATTGGTCGAGCGCGCCGAGGATCGCGGTAGGGCTTTTGCAACGCACTATGGCATCCCGATGGTCTATAGTGATATTGCGCAATTGCTGGCCGATGAGGTGCCCGATATTGTTTCGGCGATTTTACCCGTAGCGCATACCCACGATGTAGTGATGGCCTGCGCCGACGCTGGAGTCAAAGTGGTTTCGTGCGAGAAACCCATCGATTTTGAGTTGGCGCGCGCGGATGAGACGGTGCGTATCTGCAAGGAAAGCGGCACCGTATTTGGCTGTGGTACGGCTTTGTGGATGTGGCCGCATATTCGGCAGGCGGCAGCCTGGATTCGGGCGGGCCATATCGGTGAGATCACCGGGGCGACGATTCCGCACGGTTTGCCGACGGAGGTTTCGGGCGGCGGTTGCCACTTATTGGTTGTGATGCAGTATATGGTCGGTCTAGAGGCCGAATGGGTAGAGGGGTGGATCTTGCCGCCGGAACCGGATTATGTCGCGGCGGAGGTGGAGAATGCCACCGAGATCGATTGCCCGGCGTATGGGCGGATCGGTTTTAAGGGCGGAGCGGTTTGCGAGTTGCCGCGGCCCCGGCCCGAGTTGTCGATCGCCGGCCATGTGGGTATAACCGGGACACAAGGGCAGGTGTGGCTGATGGACGAGGGGCCGGTGTGCATTCTGGGAAAGGGAGTTGAGCAGACACCGGTGCGGCCGGATTTTTTTGCCGACCCGACGCCCGCGCATTGGATTACTCCGGTGGTTGATCGGTTGGTGCGAGGGGTTGAGAGCGGTGTGGTCGAGTGCACTGGGCACGATTATCGCCAAGCGCTTGAGATCGCTATGGCGCTGACCTTGTCGGCGCACAATAATCATCAGCGGGTTAACTTGCCGTTGGTAGGCCGTGAGCAGAGGCTATACCCAAGCTCGTATCGTTTACATGGCGGCGATGTGACGGGATGGGAAGGGATGAGTCCTGCGCCGGAACTGCAGTAGGGTTTTGTTATCGGACCGCTGGGGCGAAAGACCGTTTGCGGCTGACTTATTCTTGTTTTCTTTGGGACATATTAGACAATGAAGATATTGATTACGGGGGCGGCGAGCGCGTTGGGACGCGAGATTGCCGCCGCGCTGGATGAGACGAATCAGGTGCGACGGCTCGATGACTGTGGCCCGATCGACAAGCGCGGTGAGTGGGTCGAGGCTAGTCTGGTCGACGTACAGGCTATGGTGGAGGCGGTGCGCGATATCGATGTGGTGATCCACACCGGTCAGCCACCTCCCGCCTTGCCGGCCGATGCCTTGCTCTGCGAAGAAATGTTATTGGACCTGGCGACTAGGGGGACGCACGTGTTGTGCCAGGCGGCGGTAGAGGCGGGGGTCAAGCGCTTGGTGTACGGCAGCACATTAGAAGTCTTCGGTGACTATCCGGACACGGTATTTGTCACTGAGGACTACAAACCTTTACCGACGACGGAACCGCGTGTATTAGCGCAATATTTGGCTGAGGTGGTCTGCCGGGAATTCGCGCGCGATTATGCGTTTACCGCTACGGCTTTACGCTTAGGTAAGTTGGTGCGGGAGGAAGATCTCGCGGGAGGAAAGCCCGATTTGATGTGGCTCGACATACGCGACGCGGCAAGCGCTTTTGCCCAGGCGATCAAACGGGATAACAGCGATTCGTTGAATTGGGTCGCCCGTTGGGCGGTGTATCATATTTGCGCGCCGGTGCCGAATGCCAAATTCCTGATCGGCCGGGCAGAGGGCATGGGCTATGCGCCCAAGCGCGATTTGCAGGAAGGTGCGCGATGAAGAAGAAAGTATTGTTGTTGGGAGCCTCCGGACTGATCGCGCCGAATCTGCTGGAGGGTTTACAGCCATATTACGATTTGCACCTGGTCGATGTCAAAGCTCATCCGGACGGGCGAGAAGTCGACCAATGCGATGTCAGCGATTATGGCCAAGTGCTCGCGGCGGCTGAGGGTATGCACGCGATTATGAACTTCACCGTGATTCGCGACGATGCCGAACGCAGTTTTCACGTCAATACGCGCGGTGCCTTGAACGTGATGAAGGCGGCGGTGGCGCACGGGATTAAAAAGGTGATCCACAGCGGTCCGCAATTCGTGCGTCGGACCTATGATCACGATTTCGATGTGGCGGATGTGCCGCCGGTATTGGGTACGGGCTATTATTGTTTGACGAAGGGGCTGGCCAGCGAGATTTGCCGGGCTTATGCGCGGGCTTATGATATGCAAATTATAAGCTTTGTTTTCAACGGCCTCGGACCGCGCCCAGAAGCGCAGGTCGCCGATGCAGATTTTCCTCCCTTTACCGTGGTGTGGGAGGATTTGCAGCTCGCCTGCCGCTTGGCCCTGGAAATCGAAGAGGTGCCCGACGGCTTCCAGGAATTCAATATGCTCAGTTGGGAAGGACACGGGAAATACAATGTCGACAAGGCCAGGCGTTTGCTCGGTTTCGAACCGACAGAAAATTGGGGACGCTATTTTGCGCGCAAACCTTAGGGCGTGTTGTGTGAGGTTATTCAATGTTTTTACACGAGAGCAAATCTGTGAGGAATTATGAGCCATTATGTCTATGTCCCGATTGGTAGCGCGCAGCATCTGCTCGTCTTGGCGATGGATCCACTTTCCGGAGCCCTTGCCGTGCAGCACGAAGTGCCGCTCGGCAAAAGCCCACATGCAATGTGCGCCGACTTCGCGCGCAAGAATGTCTATATCGGTCTCAGGCAGGGCGAGGCCTATGCAATCGCTGCTTATGCGATCGATCGGCAGACCGGCGGGCTGACGCTGTTGGGCGAAGTGGCGGTCGAGGGGATGCCCTGTTATCTGGCGACCGACTGCACGGGGAAGTTTTTGCTAGCGGCCTATTATAGCGCCGGTCTGGCGACGGTGCACGCGATCGGCGCGGATGGTGGGCTGCAAGAGCCGGCCGTTTGCCGCTATGAGACCGAAACCTACGCGCATTTTATCGCGACCGACCCGACGAATCGTTATGCCTTCGTGCCGCATGTGGAGTCTGCCAACGCGATTTACCAGTTTGACTTTGATCAAACCACAGGGCAACTGACAGCCAATAAGCGCACGCCGATCTTGGCCTGTGGGGCAGGGGAGGGGCCGCGGCATTTGGTCTTTCATCCGACGATGGATTTGGTCTACGCCGACAACGAACAGGGATCGAGCGTCACTGTTTATCGCTTTGATTCCGGCCAGGGGACGCTGGCCGGGATGCAGACCGTATCGACGCTGCCTGCAGAAGGTTGCGAAGGCAATAGCAACGCGCAAATCCATATGCATCCCTCCGGCAAGTCGTTGTATGTCTCCAATCGCGGCCACGATTCGATCGCGATGTTCGCGATTGACGCTGAAACCGGGCTGCTCACTTCGTTAGGCCAGCAGCCGGGAGAAGAGGTGCCGAGGGCTTTTGCTATCGACCCCGACGGCGACTTCCTCTATTCGGGTGCCGATGCTTCAAATTTTCTGCGCACTTTTCGCGTTGGTGAAGATGGCCGGCTTGAGCCGCAGGGAGCGCCTTTTGACCTGGGCGGGACGGCCGGGTGGGTCTATCCGCTGGTATTGGCGTAGTGTTGCGGAGATCTAGTCGATTATGCTTGGGATAGATCGGCGCGGCGCGCGCCTTCGAGCCCGACCTGGTTTTGCTGAATGTGCCGATACCGAAAATAGACAATTTTGAGGCCTGTAGTTTCTTAAAGACGCATGCGTCCGCCGGGCCGGTGATCTTTCTTACTGCCGGACTGAGATCGGAAATGAAGGGACATAATCGAATTGGCATCTAGCATAAAAAAAGAAGATATCGTCGCTGGGTTGCGCGAGTTGGGATTGACGGTCGGCTCGGGTGTGGTTGTGCATTCTTCGCTCAAGAGCTTTGGTCGGGTGGACGGTGGGGCGCGGGCGGTAATCGAGGCGTTGATGCAGGTCGTTACGTCTGAGGGCACTTTGCTGATGCCGTCTTTTAACCACGGTGGGGCTTTTGCAGACGGGGCGCCAGGTTATTTTGATCCGCGGGAAACGCCGACGAGTAATGGAGCGGTTCCCGAAACGTTCTGGCGCATGCCCGGCGTGGAGCGAAGTTTGAACCCGACACATGCCTTCGCGGCCTGGGGCCGGCGGGCCAAGCGCTATGTGCAGTACCACCATCGCACGATAACTATGGGGCCCGAGTCACCCTTGGGGCTGCTGCAGGCCGACGACGGTTATGGTCTGCTATTGGGGGTCGATTATCGCTCGAATACCTTTCACCACGTAGTCGAGATGTCGACGGATGCACCTTGTTTGGGTGTGCGGACGGAGGCCTATCCGGTGCGTTTGCGCAATGGTGAAATGCCCGACGGGCGGACTTGGGCTTGGCGCGATGGAAGCTGCCCTTTTACCGATGAGGCGCGTTATCACCAGGTGATCGAAGTTCGCGGTTTACAAAGGGAAGTGATGATCGGGCAGAGCAGAGTCGTTCTCTTTCGGTTACAGGATTGTTTCGCGGTGTTGGAAGAGATTTTCGATAAGGGCAAAGACGGTTTCTCACCTTGCCGCGATTGTGCGATAAGGCCGCGGCGAATGCAGCGGACGGTAGAGAGTGATTGGGATCGGGCGGGGCAATGTCTGAGCGCGGATTCAGCCGCACACAGTTATTGAGGCTCTGCACGGCCTATCCGTTTTTCATGCAGTTGCAGGATGCTTCGGTTTTACTCTGCCGGCGGCGACTGAATCATCCATGCAGCTGTAACCGGTGGAGTCTCGACGGCGATTTGTAGCGGCTGTGCATTGTTAATAGCTTGAGTTCCAACGAATACAAAGGAGACCATAATGCGCCATTTTACCCGTACCCCCTTTTATAGCGGCCCGGACGATCCTGAGATGGGCCAAGTGCGCGGCAAGCTCGCGCTTGACGAGACGGTGGTTATCGAAACGATCGGTGGGGCCGACAACGATTATGAAGCCGCCGGTTTCTTGAAGGTCGGCCAGATTATATCCGGCGACAGTCATCGCCGTTATGCGCGGCCGGGTGGCCCTTTTTTTATCGAGGGCATCGAGCCGGACGATTGGGTGGCGATCGAAATTATTAATATGGAAGTGGGGCCTTATGGCTTTTATCGCAATGGCGGTCCCAACTGGGGCAATTGGCGTTGTCTGGCAGCAGTGCGCGATGGGCTAATCCACTTTCCGCCGGACTTCGTCGTGCCGGTGCGGCCGATGATCGGCGTTATACAACTCGCGTCGTGGGCGCCCAGCGGCATAGACCACGGCGGCAATATGGATTTCAACGCGATACAGCCGGGCAGCACCGTGCATATTCGCGCGCAGAAGCCCGGCGGTTTGCTTTCGCTGGGCGATGTGCACGCGCGTATGGGCGACGGCGAACTGACGGGTGCTGGGGTCGAAATCGATGCGGCGATTACGCTCAAGGTGAGTCGCTCGCCGGGATTCCCTTGTAGTGCGCCGGTAGTCGAGACGACCGGAGTGGTGGAAAGCGCCGAGGAATGGCTTACTAGCGCCCGTGCCGAGCACTGGGGTGAGGCGTTGCGTTCGGCCTGGACCGAAATGGTGGCCCTGCTTATCGATCGTTACGAGACCACCTACGAATACGCCAATATGATTGTCGGGACCATTGGCGACGCACGGCCCGGTTTCGCCACCGGTTATATGGGCGGTTATGTCACGTGCCAGATCGCGGTGACGAAGGAATTGCGGCGCACGGGCGAGCCCTACAAGCCATAATGGATAATTTGAGAAAAATGGCGGATATCGCGACGCCCGCGGTATTGATCGATCGGGCGAAACTGGAGCGCAATCTATCGTCGATGCAGCAGTTGGCCGACAGGCACGATGTTGCGTTGCGCCCGCACGCGAAAACGCACAAGTCGATCGAGATCGCTCGGCGACAACTGGCGCTGGGCGCGACGGGGTTGACGGTGGCGACGGTCGGCGAGGCGCTGGTGTTTCTCAAGAGCGGGGTTGAGTCGATTACTATTTCCCGCCCGATGGTAATGCCTGGCGACTTTGCGCGCTTGTGGGCGGAACCGGCGGCGGCCGGTGCGGATTTGCGCGTCGTCGTCGATTCGGTGTGCGGGGTAGAGGTCGCCGCCGGGCAAGCGGCTAGCGCGGCGCGGACACTGGGTGTATTTATTAAGATTGATGTCGGTTTACATCGTTGTGGGGTCGACCCCGAAAGTGCGGTGTCGATAGACTTGGCGCGGCAAATTGAGGCGGCCGAGTCGTTGTATTTTTGCGGTATTCTCTCACACGCAGGGCAAGTTTACGCCGTAGAAGATCGCCAGGTCGCTGTGCAGATCGCCGAGGCTGAACGCACAACTATATTAGCGGTGCGCGATACGTTGATCGATGCGGGTATCGCAGTGCGCGAAGTCTCGGTTGGATCGACGCCGACGATACTGGCGGCGGAAAGCTTCGAGGGTATAACGGAAATCCGGCCGGGCAATTACACCTTTCTCGATTTGTTGCCGATCAAAGTCGGTGTTGTGCAACACGAGGATGTTGCGCTGTCGGTATTGGCGACGGTGATCAGTAAGAACGCGAATTTTTTCATTACCGACGCTGGTTCGAAAGCGCTTACCTCGGATACCGGCGGGCACGGAATGGCCAACGCGCAAGGTTTTGGGATGGCCTATCCTTGTGATCGCTATCTGAGCCCGGAGCACGGGTTAGTGGTGGTGGGTTTGTCGGAAGAGCACGGTAAGATCGCACGTGCGGAGTACGACCTGGAGATCGGCGCGCAGGTGCGCATCATCCCGAATCATTCTTGCCCGGTGGCCAATCTGGCGCGGGAGTATACTGTGCTGGGCGGCGAGGGCGTCGTTGGCACTTGGCCGATTGATGCGGCTTCAAACGCGATATGAATATACCGGAAACGCTGCATGCGCTTGGGGTACGCGATGACACGCTAACCGCGCAAGATAAGGCACAGCTTGATACGGTGGGGTACCTGCCCATGCCCGGGACGTTGTCGGCCGCCGAGATCGCGGGCATACGTGCGGCGATGCAGGGCGTCTACGCGAAAGAGAAAACTGGCAGGGAGGGCGGCCCGGCCGAGTCCAGCTATATGCAAAACAAAGCGCCGGGTTTCGATCTGTGTTTGCAGAAGCCGCGCGTGCTCGCCGCGATCGCCCATGTGCTCGACGGCCCTATTAAATCCTTTGGCGTGCACGGCCGGCCGCATCCGCCCGGCGGCGAGCGGCAAAATTTACATGTCGACTATAATGGCCCTGCGCCGACGGAGAGTCGCTACGCGGTTGCCAACTCGTTGTGGATGCTGGTGGATTTCACGGAAAAAAATGGGGCGACGCGGGTGATTCCCGGCAGCCACTTGAGCGGTGAAACCCCCCAAGACGCGCTCGATGATCCGACCGCGCCGCACCCAGACGAGGTGTTATTGCTCGGGAGTGCGGGCACCGTCGTCGTTTGGAATAGCCATCTGTGGCACGGGACGACCGCCAATCACAGCAAGCACAGCCGTCATAGCTTGACCAGTTTTTTCTGTCGTCGTGACGACCCGCATATGGTATTTTCGAGTGCGCTCAGTATTGAGGCGGCCGAGCGGTTGAGCGAGCAGGTGCGTTGTTTGTTCGCAGACGATACACCATGGACTCCACCGGAGGAGTAAATGCGCATGGCCTATGAAGAGCAGGTAGCACAATACTACGAGGATGGATATTTTATCGCCGATGATGCCTTCGATCCCGGCATGTTGGCCCCGCTGGAGGCGGCGGCCAGGCGGGCGGTGGCCAAGGTCCAGTCGGGCGAGGTGGTGGTGAAGACGGAAGGTATCAGCACCGGGGGGCCGGGAGATGATACGCGTGATATACTCGGTTTGATCGCACCGGAATTCGGCGAGCCACTTTTTGCTGAGTATTTGGGTGGCAAGGCTATTGAGCGGTATATGCACGCGCTATTGGGGCCGGATCTGCGGCTGGGCTGGGTCGCGATATTCGCCATTCCGGGGCCGGAGGCATACGACACGGGTTGGCACCGCGATTTTAGCCACGAGGAGCGCGATGGCAGCAAAGGGGTGGAAATGGAGATTCTTGGACGCCACCGCAAGGGGGTAATCAAATGGCATATGGCGCTGGTTGATGACGCCTGTCTATGGCTGGTGCCAGGTAGCCAGAAACGCTATCGCACAGCCGAGGAGCGCGAAGCCTTGATTAACGAGCACTTCGTCGAGTTATCCGACGCGGTGCAGATCGTATTGAAGAAGGGGCAGACCGTGTTCTGGAACGGGAATACGATTCACCGGGGGCGTGCGTTTGAGGGCATGCCCGAGCGGTTGGCGATCATGGGTGCGCTGTCGCAACACCGGGATAGCGATCCGCCGCAGCAAGTAGAAGAGCGCTTTGGCTGGCGGATGGCCGAGAATATCCGCGAGGGATTGCCGGAGAAGACGCGGCTTTATTACGACCGGTGGCGCAGTTTACAGCAGGATTGAGTCGGGAAGAAATGCGGTTGTTGGTATCACCGGCATAACAGGAGAGCATAGGCATAATGGAATATCGCGAATTCGGACAGACGGGTATGCGCTTAAGTGCTGTGGCTTTGGGCGGATTGTTGGCTCACTACTGGGAAGGGGAGTCGATGCACCCGCCGCCGGAGGAGAAAAGGCGTATTTATTTGCGGGCGGCCGAATTGGGGATAAACCTTTTTGATATGGGCTATGGGGACGAGGTGCATATCCCCGACGAATTGAAAGGCCCTGGGGATGATCGCCATTTTTCACTGAAGGTCGGTGCGCCAGAGGCCGATGCCCTCGAAAAGATGGTCGACGGGCATCTGAGCAATGTGCGGCGCGAGGCGCTCGATATCTTGCGCGTCCACCACTACGGCTATATGGAGGACGAGGCTCTGCGCGAACGCATCGCCGAACTGAAAGAAGCGGGCAAGGTGCGGTCGCTGTGTCTGATCCGCCACTTCGAAAAAGACCAACAGATCTATGCAGATCGCGGACCTGAGCCGGAAGCCGACGCGGATCTGGTGATTTACAACTATGTCTGTCGCGGGCAGGAACCGGGCATCGCGACGGCGGCAAAAGCGGGCAAGGGCGTGTTGATTATGAAGGCGCTCGGCGGGCAGTATTTGAGTTGGCAGCACAAAAATTCGACCGACTGGTCGCAAGCGACGGAAGAGACCCTGATCGAGCTGTCGCCCCTGGGCGAGAGCATGCGGCACGAGTTGGATCTAGTCTATTCGTTTAGCGCGGGGCCTTGGCGCGATTTGGCGCAGGCGGGCGAAGAGGTCGCGCCGACGGGGTCGGCGGTGGCGTGGGTGATCAAAAATAAGAATGTGAGCAGTGCTTTGGTGGCGGTGGCGAGTGTCGAAGAGTTGCAGGCGGCGTTGGCGTGCCTCTAATTTGACGCGGCGGGACTTCTGCGGTGAGCGCCCTTTAATTGCAGGATGATAGACGGCCCGGTATGCGATCTAATAGGTGAGCATACCGGGCCGAGTTGTAGTGCATATGGTTGAATTGCGTATTGGTCGTAATGGCCACCGGGGTGATCGATTGCGAAAAACTGCGGCCTAGAGGAGCTGTCTAAAAAACCCAATAGCTCGCCGAGTCGAGGCCGTTGAAGGATTGGCTATAGTAGCTCAGATAGGGTATGAACGGGGCTATAAGCAGGATGCAGTTCAGCCTACGCGGGGCCTGCCACTAGCCCCGCATGGGCCCACGGCTGTCCAGCTAAAGCCAGGGCGCTATGCGGCGTTTACACTTCCGCGTTCTTCGAATCCCGTACGAAAAACACGGCCAGAGCAAAGGATAGTCCAGTGGCCACGAGCAAAAATCCCCAAGGCGAAGCTTCGTGCCATTCGTAGAA
>Ga0233433_10000279_pt1 | contig 57114 bp, 56 predicted proteins | sample SI_122_August201_5_FD_179868 | JGI IMG/M metagenome (GOLD analysis project Ga0233433, IMG submission 179868) | Seawater microbial communities from Saanich Inlet, British Columbia, Canada - SI_122_August2016_100_MG | ecosystem: Environmental > Aquatic > Marine > Inlet | place: Canada: British...
CATTACTGCCAACATGGACCGCATCGGCCATATCCAGTTCGCCGACACCCCGGGCCGTCACGAGCCGGGGACCGGAGAGATCAATTTCCCATTTCTGTTCGAAGCCATCGATGATGCCGGCTGGCAAGGTTGGCTGGGCGCCGAATATGTCCCCAGCGGGCGCACCGAGGACGGGCTGGACTGGCTGCGCCCTTATATTTGACGGAGCCTTGCGGCACCGGTTACCGTGGTCCATCCTTCCTTCCCAACAACCCTGAGAGCTATAGATTTGCCATGTCCGAGCTATCCGAATTTCAATCGCTTATCGATCACTGCCTGACCGACGCCGCCTTCGACGAATTGCCCAAATTCGAGCGCGGCAAGGTGCGCGATTCCTATGATTTGCCAGACGGGCGCCGAGTGCTGATCGCCACCGACCGGCAATCGGCGTTCGATCAGGTGCTGGCCGCAGTGCCCTATAAGGGCCAGGTGCTGAACCAGACCGCCCAGTTCTGGTTCGAGGAAACGTCCGATATTTGCGCCAATCATGTGATCTCTTATCCCGATCCCAATATCGCCATCGTCAAGCGGCTGGATATGCTGCCCATCGAAATGGTGGTTCGCGATTACCTGACCGGTTCAACCGACACCTCCATCTGGCCCATGTATGAGCGCGGCGAGCGGATGCTTTACGGCCACCAGTTTCCAGACGGCTTGCGCAAAAGCGAAAAACTTCCCGGTACCATCCTGACGCCGACCACCAAGGCCGAAGCCGGCGGCCACGATGCGCCCATCACGCAGCCCGAAATCATCGAACAAGGGCTGCTCAGCCAGGAACAATGGGACGAGCTGGCCGAAACCAGCCTTGCCGTGTTTGCCCGCGGGCGCGAGATCGCCGCCGCCAACGGGCTAATTTTGGTGGATACCAAATATGAGTTCGGCACCGACGAGAATGGCCAAATCCGCCTTGCCGATGAAATCCATACCCCTGATTCCAGCCGCTATTGGATCAACGAAAGCTATCCGGCCCGCTTCGCGGCGGGGGAGAACCCGGAAAGCCTGGACAAAGAGTTCCTACGCCTTTGGATCGCCGGGCGCTGTGATCCCTACAAGGACCCGATCCCGAAAATCCCCGCCGAAACATTGATGGAATTCAGCGCAAAATATGTCTCCCTGTTCGAAACCGTAACCGGGCGCGCCTTTGACCATGCGGACGCGGAGGCCCCCTTGCGGGATCGCATTCGCGCCTCCCTGGCCAGAGAACTGCCGGATTATTTTTAAGGCGTATTCATGGACATCATTACCGACGAAACCAAAAATTCCGACTTTCAATTTGTCCAAGAGCCGGAGCTGGTGGTGAACCCATCTGGCGCGGCTCCCCTGGCCGCGCTCTTGAATTTCGAAACCTCAGGCCCGGTTTCGGCGGAAATTACCGTCACCGATGATGACCGGAGCTGGACGGTGCCAGTCCCGGTGGAACCGTCGGCCAGCCATGCGCATATTCTGATCGGCATGCGGGCGGGGCGCACCCACGCGGTCAGCCTCAGCCTTCTGGAAGAAAGCGGCGCCATTGTCAAAGACGTTTGGCAGGCCAGCTTCACCACTGATCCCCTGCCGGCCGATTTCCCGGAATTAAAACTCACCGTCAATGACGCTGCCGCCATGGAGCCAGGCTTTACCTTTTTTGGCCTGCGCAAATCGCAAGTTTCGGGCGCTGCCGACTATGGCGTGATCGCGGCGCTAGATGCGGACGGCGAAGTGGTATGGCTTTGCGATACCGGCCACACGGTCGGCGAGATCAAGCGGCTTCGCGGCGGTAACCTGATTTACTTGACCTTCGATCACCGGGCTATCGAGATCGACATGCTCGGCAACCGCATTTGCCAATGGTTCGCGGCCAATGCTCTCAAGCGCGGCGATTACGAGGTGTCGGCCACGTCCATCCCGGTCGAGGCGATGGCCTTTCATCACGATATCCTGGAGCTTGAAAACGGCAATTTCGTCGTCCTCAATGTGGAGACGCGGGATGTCGATGATTATTGGACCAGCGATACCGATGCGGACGCGCCCCGCGCCCCGGCGACCCTGATCGGCGATGTGGTTACCGAATTTCAGCGCAACGGCGATATCGTCGGCAAATGGCACATGCTGGATATTTTGGATCCGGAACGCATCTGTTATGGCTCTCTGGCGGACTATTGGATCCGCAAGGGCATCCCCAATTCCAAGGATTGGAGCCATCTAAACTCGGTGGTTCTCGATCCCGCCGATGACTGCTTCATCATTTCGTCCCGCCATCAGGACGCGGTGGTCAAGTTTCGCCGGGGTAACAGCGAGATCGTCTGGATATTGGGCACCCACGATAGCTGGCGCGCGCCCTGGTCGGACCACTTGTTGGCGCCCCAAGGCGATCTCGATTGGCAATACCATCAGCACAACGCCACCATCACGTCCCGGGGCAATATTTTGCTGTTCGACAATGCCAATAACCAGGCGGTGCCGTTCGCCGAAAAGCAGGCGGCGGCGGACAGTTGCAGCCGCGCCGTGGAATTCGCCGTCGATGGAAACGCCATGACCGCCAGGCAGGTATGGTCTTATGGCGACAACGAAGACAAACGCTATTTCTGCCCATTTATCTGCGGCGCCGAGGAATTGACGGCGACCGACAATGTGCTGGTTTGCTTTGGCGGCATGTTGTCGGACGAAGATGGCCGGGTGATCGATGATCCCAAGATCGGCCTAGGCTGGGTCCGCATCGCCGAAGTCACCCGTGGGGCCGATGCGCATCTGGTGTTCGAGCTGTTCATCGACGAGCGCGATCAGGGGAGGGGCTGGGACGTCTATCGGGCGCGGCGATTACCGGCCCTTTACGGCTGATCGTTACGCCCGCTTAAGCCGTTCCCGGGCGATTGAATAAGCCGGCCTAAAAAATTAGTATCTCTTGATCCGCGTTAATTACCGATATGGTTCGGTCCGCTATATATTTTCCGGGCCGGTATCTGCGTGATAGCCGTGCCCGATTATTGATGACCTAATTTGGGAAAACTAGGAGCCCGAGATGCATTTCGGATTTACCGAAGAACAACAGATGATGCAGGACATGGCGAAGAATTTCGCCGCCAACGAGATTCTGCCGACCTTGGAAGAAGACGAAAAAGAGCACCGGTTTCGCGTGGAAATCCTCGAAAAGATGGGTGCGCTTAGCTTTTTCGGCTGCGCCTTGCCCGAAGAGGTCGGCGGCAACGGCTTTGGGTTTTTGGAATCGGTAATCATCGCCGAACAGATCGCCAAGGTTTCCGGCTCCTGGCGGCTGCCATTCAACATGCAGAACATCGGTCCCGCCGTCACCGTCAACCATTTCGGAACCGAAGAGCAGAAGCAGCGCTTTATTCCGAACTGGATTTCCACCAAAGCGGTGGGTTTTTTCGCCATGACAGAGCCCAATACCGGCTCCGACGTGGTTTCCATGGGCACCACGGCCACCGATAAGGGCGACCATTGGGAGCTGAACGGCCAGAAGATGTGGATTTCTAACGCCCATGTGGGTGACTGGGGCCTCCTTTATGCGGTCACCGACCGGGAAGCCAAGCATAAGGGGCTAACCTGTTTCATCATCAACCCGAAGGAAACCGAGGGCGTTGTTACCTCGGCGATTGAGACGAAACTTGGCTTGCATTGCGCGCCGACCGGCGAGATTGCCTTCGACGGCGCGCGTATCCCGAAAGACGCAGTGCTCGGCGAGGTCAATCAGGGCTTTCCGATCTGCATGTGGCAGCTCAACAACACGCGCATCGGCTGCGCGGCGGGCGCCATCGGCATCGCCGGCGGCGCTATCGACGCGGCTATCAATTACGCCAACGAGCGCAAGCAATTCGGCCAGAAGATAGGCTCCTACCAGATGGTCCAGGCGCAGATCGCCGACATGGTAGCAGAACACGAGGCCGCGCGGCTTTTGGTCTACCGGGCCGCCTGGCTGAAAGATCAAGGCCTACCCAACCAACACGAAACCTCCATAGCCAAGCTGTTCGCATCCGAAGCCGCCGTGCACGCGGCGTCCGATACCATGAAGATATTCGGCAGCTACGGTTTCTCCACCGAATACCCGGCCGAGCGGTTCTTGCGCGATGCCCATTCCTTGCGCGCCGTCGAGGGCACCAGCAATATCCAAAAGCTCATCATCTCCGGTATATCCCTCGGCGATTCCCAGAACCGTTAGCCGCCACCACCCATCCCAAAGCCCCGTTTCATTAGGATCAGTTCCATGGCGAGAAAGCAGACCCCGTTGCGTCCCTACTTCGAGAAGATGTCCGATATCGGCAAGGAATTGAGCGAGGCCGAGGTCAAGCGGGGGGCTAAGAATTTGGAGGCGGTCGCCGAGCAGGAAGCGCTCATCAAAGCCGAGGAGACGCGCGTGCACGAGGCCGGCATTCCGGCCGAACGGGTGCGCTCCCGGGGCTCCATGACCATCTATGACCGCTTGGATTACATGGTCGATGCGGGCACCTGGCAGCCTTTGCATTCCCTCTATAATCCCACCGAAAACGAAGAAGGCTGCACCGGCGTGGTCAGCGGCATGGGCAAGATCGAAGGCCGCTGGGCAGTGATCATCGGCTTCGATAACAAAGTCATGGCCGGCGCCTGGATCGCGGGCCAAGCGGAAAATATCCTGATGATCACGGACCTCGCCAAGCGGCTCAATATCCCGCTGGTCTGGCTGACCAATTGTTCCGGCGTGAAGCTGATGGAACAGGAAACCGTCTATGCGGGCCGGCGCTCCTCGGGCGCGCCGTTTTTCCGCCATGCGGAATTGAACAAGCTGGGCATTCCGATCCTTAATGCCATCTATGGCACCAACCCGGCCGGCGGCGGCTATCAGGGCATCTCGCCGACTATCCTGCTGGCCCACGAGGGCGCCAATATTGCCGTCGGCGGCGCCGGCATCGTCGGCGGCATGAACCCGAAAGGGGAGATCGATTTGGAAGGCGCCCGCGCGCTAATCGAAGGTACCAAGTCGTTCCATGGCAAAACGCCGGGCCGGGCCGAGACCCACTTCGATGCGACCGCCTATTTTCGCGAAGTGCACGAGACCGAAGAAGGCGTCCTCGACGGTATTAAGGATTATATGCGCATGATGCCGGCGTTCGATGCGGCCATGTTCCGGGTTGCCGAGCCGGCCCAGCCCAAATATCCGTTGGAAGATATCAACCTGATCCTGCCTGCCAACCAGAAGCGCCCTTACGATGCCATGCAGATATTGGCGCGGCTGATGGACAATTCGGAATTCATGGAATACCGGCCCGATTACGGCCCGGAAGTTTTTACCGGCATCGCCAAGATGGATGGATTTCCCGTCGCCGTCATCGGCAACAACCAAGGCATCATCGCCGATTACCCCGATTATGCGGACGGTGAATATCCCGGTGTCGGCGGCAAGCATTACCGGCAAGGGCTGATCAAGCAAAGCGAGTTTGTCACCCTTTGTGGGCGCGACAATCTGCCCATCATCTGGCTGCAGGACACCACCGGCATCGATGTGGGCGACGCCGCCGAGGAGGCCGAGCTGTTGGCCCTCGGCCAGTCGCTGGTCTATTCCATCGAGCAGACCGATATTCCCATGATGTGCGTGATCTTGCGCAAAGGTCAGGCGGCGGCCCATTACATCATGTGCGGCCCGCAGGCCAACAACAACAACGCCTTTACCCTGGGCACGCCGCTGACCGAGATTTGCGTCATGCACGGCGAGACCGCGGCGGCGGCGTCGTATGCCAGGCGGCTGGTAAAAGAAGACGATGAGGGCCGCGACATCCAGCCGGTCGTGGACAAGATGAACCAGATGATCGATGATTATCGGGCGAAATCGGAGCCCGCCTATGGCGCCAAAATGGGCTTTGTCGATGAAATAGTTTCCTTAAGCCGCCTGCGCGGCTATATGGAAGCCTTTGCTGGTGCCAATTATCAGAATCCCAAATCGATCACGCCGGTTCACCAGATGCTTCTGCCCCGCGCCATCAGGGGCTGATCCGGTTCATGAGAAGGAATTGTTTCCATGAGTACTGAAGTCACCGCCCCCATGTCGGGCAATATTTATGAAATCTCGGTCGCGGTTGGCGACGATGTGAAGGCCGAAGATGAGCTGCTCATTCTCGAAGCCATGAAAATGGAAAATCCGATTTATGCTCCTGTCGATGGCAAGGTCACCGAGATCAAGGTCGCCGTCGATGATGCGGTCGAAGCCAACGCCGTTCTGATCATATTGGATTAGCCTCGCCACGCTTATTTAAGGAGACGGACATGGAGGCGGTTTGGGGTGCGGTCAAATTGATGTTTTTTATTTATGGACTGGCGGCAGTGCTGTCGCTGATCGTTGCCTGGATACTCAAATTGCTGTTCGCCGCCGTGCAGGCTCAGAAAGCCCGCGCTGCAGCCGCCGAGGGTACCGAGGACGATAAAACGGCCTCGGAAGGGTCCGCCTGATCATGCCCGAAATAGAGTTTCTACAAATATTTCAAGGCCTTGCTACGCTGTTGGCGGCGGAGCCGTTGATCGCCTTCGCCCGGGTGGCGTTGATCATCCTCGGCATTACCTTCGTCTATCTCGGCGTCAAGGGAACCTTGGAGCCGCTGATCATGATCCCCATGGGCTTCGGCATGTCCTCGGTTAATGCCGGCGTCCTTGCGTTGTCGGCGACCAAAACGGGAACCCTGTTCCTCGATCCCATCGCCAGTGATCCGGCCCAGTTGATGGACGCTTTGCAGATCAATTTCCTGCAACCCATCTACACATTTTCCTTCTCCAACGGCCTCATCGCGGTGTTGATATTTTTTGGCATCGGCGTGTTGTCGGATATCGGCTATATGCTGATATCGCCCATGCGCTGCATGATTATCGCCATCTTTGCGGAATTGGGCACGGTGCTGACCTTCCCCATCGCGGTGGCCTTAGGGCTGCCCCTCAACGAGGCCGCGGCCATCGCCATGGTCGGCAGCGCTGATGCGCCGATGGTGCTGTACACCTCGCTGCTTCTGGCCCGCGATCTGTTCGTGCCCATTACCATCGTTGCCTATCTATACTTAAGCCTCGCCTATGCCGGCTATCCGTATCTGGTGCGCCTGATGATCCCGAAACGCCTGCGCGGTCTGGTGATGGAGACAAAGTCCATTCCGAATATCTCCAAGGGCGAAAAAATCACCTTCGCGGTTATCACCTCGACCCTGTTGAGCTTCCTGTTTCCGGTGGCCTCGCCTTTGTTCATGGGCTTTTTCCTCGGCATCATCATCCGCGAATCCGGGGTCAAACCGTTCATCGAATTCATCGGCGGCCCGGTACTGTACGGCGCGACGTTCTTTTTGGGGCTGCTGCTGGGGGTTTTGTTCGAAGCCAGCACCATACTTGACCCGAAGGTGATCCTGCTTTTGATCCTCGGCATCACGGCGCTTTTGTTGTCCGGTATCGGCGGCATCATCGGCGGCTATGTGGTCTATTGGATTTCCGGCAAGACCTTCAATCCGGTGATCGGGATCGCCGGCGTCTCCTGCCTGCCGACGACGGCCAAGGTGGCACAGAAAGAAGCCCGCGAAGCCAACAAGTTCGCCATCATCCTGCCCTGGGCCATGGGCGCCAGCGTATCGGGGGTCATTACCTCGGCGATCATCGCCGGCATTTACGTATCGTTGCTGCGATGAAGCGGGTGCTTGGCGAAAGACGCAAATTTTGGATCGCCGGCACGGCGACAGCCTTTCTCGGCGCCGCCCTGGTGCGCCTGATCTCGCCGGATATCGAAGGCGCCCTCGGCTATGTGGTTCTCGGCAGCGGGCATTTCCTGGTGATCGCCGGTCTGACCATCATTGTCTTCGGCACAAGGCGCCGGCCCGAAGAGGCGTTCATCTCGGTCGCCCGAGACCCGGCGCCGAAGCGCCGCCGTATCTGGGGCTAGCGCCCGCCCGTCGCTTTATAGGAATTAGGCTTGCTGGTCAGCAGGTTTTACGCGGATTTTATTTTTGCTTATCTTGCGGCCATGTAATTCTTTGATGGCGGCCAGGGCTTCGTTCTGTTCTGCCATTTCTACAAAGCCAAAGCCTTTGGAATTTCCTGTTTCCGCATCATGTACCAAGTTACAGGCTTTGATTTGGCCAAATTCTTCAAATAATTTAGCCAGACCTTCCTCGCTGAGGTCGCGAGGCAGGTTGAGAACAATTAATTTCATTCAGGTATTATCCAATCCATACTCAAGGAGAATTAAGGCTTAATAGCCTGATCGATCCGAGCATTCAACGTCGCCTTCTGGCTTAGGAAGCCTTTTGGTCCTACGGCGTTCCGGGCCGCAATCTATTGAGGCGTATTCCTAATGATCCCGGAAATGATAGGAATGACAGATGCCGAAAGAGTTCGCTGGTCTAATCCATCGCCTGGGCTAGCAACTCGAAGGAACGCACACGTGCCTTGTGGTCCCAGATTGCCGCCGCGACCATCAGCTCGTCTGCACCAGTGGCCTCGATCAGCGGTGCTAGTTTTTCCTTGATGGTCGTCGGTGAGCCGTAGAAAGAGCAGGCCAGCATCGACGACACCTGTTCCTTCTCCAGAGGCGACCAGAAGCCCTCGATGTCATCGACTGGCGGCGGGAGCTGACCGCGAGTCCCACGCACCATGCGGGTGGACTGTTGTTGCGGCGTGGTGAACAGCTTCCTCGCCTCGTCCTCGGTGTCTGCGACGATGACATTACAGCCGACCATAACGTGTGGCTTAGTGAGTTGCGCTGAAGGTTCAAACCGATCGCGGTAGATAGATATCGCGTCATTCAGCGCCTGAGGCGCGAAGTGCGATGCGAAGGCATAGGGTAAGCCGAGCATGGCCGCGAGTTGGGCGCCATATAGGCTGGAGCCAAGTATCCACAGCGGCACGTTGGTACCCTCACCAGGAATCGCGTGGATCAATTGGCTTTCCTGCGGCGGGCCAAGCAAAGTTTGCAGTTCAACCACATCCTGTGGGAAATATTCCGACGACCTCGGATCACGCCGGAGCGCCTGCAGCGTGTGCTGATCAGTGCCCGGTGCCCGGCCCAGGCCAAGATCTATGCGGCCCGGGAACAAGGTCGCCAATGTGCCAAACTGCTCGGCGATCACCATCGGTGAATGGTTGGGCAGCATAATGCCGCCAGCACCGACGCGGATCGTTTCGGTGCCGCCAGCGACATGGCAGATACACACGGCAGTGGCGGCACTGGCGATACCAGCAAGGTTGTGGTGTTCCGCTAGCCAAAAGCGCGTAAAGCCAGCAGCCTCGGCGTGCTGCGCTAGATCAAGTGCATTGGTCAGCGCATCGGCTGGAGAGAAACCTTCACCGATGTAAGCGAGGTCGAGTACGGAGAGTTTAATCATGGCGCCACTCTAGCGCACGCCCCACTTATTGCCAGCCGAGATTAATTTCTTCCCATTGCTTAACTTGCAAATGGACCGAGATACCTTCGGCGCCCGTCAATGGGCTGTGGGCACCGGCAAAGTATTTACCAATAAACCAGTTAGGCCGTTTAAATTTCTATCGTGGGCCTGGGATGGAAAAAATTAGGCATGATCCAAACGGTATGGCTTCAAACACCTAATCTACTGGCGAAGCCATGGCCCTCTAAAGAGTGGCTATATAATCAGCCGCATTGAAATAGGGCAGATTGTCCTGGGACGAGCAGCCTATCATGGCAAGTCGTTCGGCAATTTTAATGGCCTTCTGGTATTTGCGCTCGCATTCTGCGCTCGTATGATTTTCGAATACTTCTCCGCACAGTGAAATGCCGTAATTTGCTCGAAGGGCCCGCACAACCGTACCGGCTAACATTCCGTCTGCAATATTTGAGAGGTCAAAATCCTTCTGTTTAACAATCTGGAATTTGTTTTTTACGAGATAGGCGCGGATGTGGGCTTCCGCCGCCAGGGCTATATCCCAATAATCTGATTCTGACTGGGTCGGCTCTCCCGAGACTTCCTTAAAAGCTAAGCAGAAGGCAAGAAACACCTGTTCTTTCGCTGTCGCTGATTTCCAGGCAGATAGACCAAGGCTGTTCCAGACCTGCAAATTCATCTCGCCATAGACCTTGGGTACGCGCTCGAAAAACAATTCGTGCAATTTATTTTCATTGAGAGAACTATCTAGCTTCTGGTCTTTATAAATATCAATCGCGGCATAAGTGCCGCAGACGGGGCAGGTGTCGTCCTCATATGCATTTTTCTTATAGATAAGCGAACACCGCGTCCCGTTCGGCAATTCGTTTTTACAGAGCAAATAAACCTCGTTGTCACTGTCTCCATCCTGTTGCTGGCCGATCCAGTTAAAACGGTTCATGAATTGCATATATGAGCGCCGGTGACTCCAGAGACTCCATTCCAATTTCTCCACTGGGCCGAATGTGCTCCAGTTGGAACTGACATCAATGACGATGCATTTTTCCTTGCCCGGCGCCGACCTCAGCCCCCTACCCACTGACTGCCCCCACAGCACTTTGGATAGAGTGGGCCTAAGATGTACAATGATGTTGCAGTGAGGGTTGTCCCAACCTTCAGCTAGCACACCCACGGAAACCATAGCCTCGATGTCTCCACTCTCGTGGCTTGCCAATAGCCTCATTCGCTCCTTGATCGGTGTTCCTGCCGTGACGATCGTGGCCTTGATGCCGTACTCGCGAATACGCTCTAGTGTTGCTTCGGCAACGCTAATATCCGCGCAAAACCAAGCCGAGATAGGTTTTTTAGAAAGCTTTAAACGCTCTTCGTTATAACTCCAGAGCGCATAATCAATCATTGATGATTTGATAATTGCCGGGGCAAGTGCTGCAACGGGAAAATCACCTGAACTAATATCAATAGTATCGAGATCGAGATCGTGCACAAAATGAGCTCGGTAAACAGGCTGAACCAAAACCCCTTCTGTGATTAGGTCTTCAATATTCGCGCAGTCGATAATGGCATCAAACGCCAAATTTAGCTGGTCTCGTTGATCGCCCGTACGGCGCTCGGGAGAAGCGGTCAATCCGATAAACTGTGCCGTCGGCTTACCGTTATCTGTGAAGTCGTCGATAATCCGTTTATAGCCCTGTCCATTCGGCGACACCCGGTGTGCTTCATCGACGATGATGAGGTCTGCCTTTGGGATGGCATCGGCCAAGACGTCCTTTGCACGCATGTTGGTTGAGAGCAAAATGTCGTAACCATCGAAAGCCGGCCCCGTATCGGAAACGGTTAACTTGCGAACATTATGTTTGACGCTCAGAGCCAGCTCGAGTTGCTCTAACAGCACTAGCCGGTGGCATAATACGACAATCTTTTTGTCTTTGTAGAACCGTTCGATAAGCTCGCTCGCAAGCACGGTCTTACCTGCACCGGTGGGCGCTTTTAAAATAAATCGGCGGTGCTGTTTTATGATCGACGGGAATTTATCGATAACTTCTTGCTGCCAATTTCTCAGATACATTGAATGCCTATTTTAATAAATTGATCGCCGCCGCTCGTCGGGACGCAATGTCAGAGAAATTCAGCTTGGATCCGCACTTAGATATGGCCCTTCGCTGGGGAACGCAACCGCATACATGGAGATCTGCGTTCACGGTACCGGCGATCCGCTAGCCACCGAGAGTATAACGAAGGCGTATCTGCCGATGCCTAAATGTTATGAAAACCATCAACGTGGTTACGCGCGTTCGATGACGGCTACTGGTTTGGTACGCGGCCCCAATAATCACAAACGCTCTCGAGCTCGCTTGCATGATAGGTCTGGGTGTCCGGGCCTGTATCCAATCCCTTAAATCGGCCAAGCATCCGGGCAACATAGAAAAACCCCGGGGCAGGCAGCCCTTTCCGTACTTTGCTGATTACCAGAGCGGCCAGAAATGGCGCCGCCGTTGCATGATCCTCCCGCATGAGCACTTCAAGCGCCTCTGTCACTTGATGGATGGTGTTGGGCGGTTGGACTTCAAGCCGCCTGGCCAAATCGCGATAGGTAATCGTTTCCCGGCGACGGGCAAGCTCCTTCAAGTGCTCGCGCACGCGTTTCGGTAAACTGGACATGCTATAATTTTCGATGGCCAAATTCTTCAAATAATTTGGCCAAGTCTTCTTCGCTGACGTCGCGAGGCAGGTTGAGAACAATTAATTTCATTCAGGTATTATCCAATCCACACTCAAAGAGCATTAGGGCATATATGGCCCGATCGATCCGAGCATTCAATACTGCCTCCTGGGCTAGGAGCTGCCGTTACATTGCGGAAAACTTATATCCGCTTTGGCCCCGGAAGCTGCCATCCCGGACCGACAGACGGGCGGGCCGAGAACATAGGCTGACGTCATCACCACCATATGCGCCATGGCTTAGGGCGTTACTAGAGGCTGGGTTTTTCCGTTACAGCTTGACCCATCCTTCCGGCGCGCTGCCCTTACCCGGATGCACGGCGCCGCAATTGGGACATTTGCGGGCCTCTTCATCTTCGTAAAAAACGTTATAAATTACCGGCAATGCATCGACGATGCCTTGCGGGCCGCCAAGGGGCACCTCGATCCGATGGACGCGGGTTTCGCATTCAAAGCAATACCACTCAAACCCTTCGAGCATACCTTCCTGGCGCGGTGCCTCGACAACGATGCCGATAGAACCTTCCTGCGGCCGCTGGGGTGCATGAATGGTATGGGGCGGCAACATAAAGACCTCGCCCTCGCGGATCGGGATATCATAAATTCCGCCTTCATCGGCGATCTTCAGCATCATGTCGCCCTTGACCTGATGGAACCATTCCTCGACCGGGTCGTCGTGAAAATCAACCCGCGTGTTCGGACCGCCAACGGCCATGACAATCATGTCGGTATCGGTATGAATAAGCTGATTGTTAACCGGCGGCCGCAACCGTTCGCCATTGTCACCAACCCATTTGTCAAAATTAAAGGCGTGAAGTCTCGGATGTGTAGACATGGCTATGGTCCTCTCCACATATAAGGATTTCGGAACCTGTAACTGGTCTCTAGTGGAGAGAAGCTGGTCGGTCTTTGATCTTCGTCAAACATGTTATGACGGCTGAGTTAACTTAGGCCAATGTCCGCTTGTGGGCTGCCACCTCAACCGGTCGATGTAGCCACTAACAGGAGATCCAGCCCTAGGAATCCTGCCCCGTGCGGGCGAGACCCGTTAGCGCCCGCCTGCCTGGGTAATCACGTTTGTTTAGCTAGAAGTCCTGGGCCCATACGGAATATCAGAATGAGCCCGGCCTCGCGGAGGCACGGACATCCGCCGTCCATCCTTGGCCCACGCAGCTTCCCGAATTTCTGTGCGTTCGCAACAGAGGCATACCAATTTGGTCTGACAAAGCCTTTCGGGGGCTATTTTTCGTTGGCTTCTTTTTCAGCAGCCAATCTCAATGCTTTCAATCCTGCGGCTTTTTTCTGTGATTTTTCTGCTCTTGCTTCTTTTTCTTTGATGAGTTTGTTATCCGGATTTTTAGGTGGTTTACGATCTTTAAAATCGTCTTGATCACCGCGCTCCATAGCCGCTATCATTTTGTCATCGGCATTGTTTGGTCGTGTTGATCCTGATCCCATTACACTACTTTCTCTAGTACATGTTGCTTACCAAGTTTAAACGCATTTTTTAGCTTACTTGTAAACCAACCTTTAGATGATTCAAATGGGTAAGCCAATACGGAGAGGGACGGGTTCGCCCTCTCGGTACACTTAGAAGCCGCCCGTCAGCGGTAGCTAGATCGCCCAACCTGCATTGGAATATGGACTTCCGGTTTTGATGCCCTGGACGGCTCCTACTAGCGCCCGCCCGCCTGGGTAACAACATTGAGCACCGCCGGGTTGCCGTCTTCGACCGCCTGCATGGCCCGCTCCATGGCGGCCGGCAGTTTGGCCGGGTCTTCTACCTTTTCGCCATAACCATCCACGGATTCGACGATCTTCTCGTAGTTCGGCGAGGGCGCCAGATTGACCACCGGCAGGGTGTTGGATTTGGCGGCGCGGCCTTCGGGGTACATGACCGTGGTGGCGCGCCTGACCGCATACCATTCGGAATTGTTGTTGATGATGGTCAGGGTCGGCAGGTTCTCGGCGCGCGCCACGAAATGACAGGCCGTGGGCACGTTGAACATGTAGGAGCCATCGCCGACGGTGGTGATCACCTGGCGGTCCGGCGCCCCCAGCTTGGCGCCAAGCCCGGCGCCGATGGACGAGCCGAGCCCGCCGGCGCTACCGCCGCCGCCCAATAGGCAACCGGGCTGATCCAGATCAAGAAAGGCGCCTGGCACGCCCAATTCGTTGGCGATGATGGTATCGGCGGATTTGACATCGTTGATGCATTTGGCGATCCAACCCGGATGAATAGGCGTGGAACTTTGTGCTTGGCTCAATATTTTGGCCCTGGCGTCTTCGGTTTTTTGCCGCATATCCAATATTTCGGCACGCCTTTTTTCAACGGCGTCCGATTTCTTGCCGAGCTTTGTGGCGAGAATTTCATTCAAAAGCGGCACCGTCTGTTCGGCCGTGCCGGTAATGGACAAATCCATCTCATAGCCTCGGTGCGGATAGGTGGAGAACAAGGGGTCCGAGCCGATATGGATTTGTTTGGCATCCGGCTTTGGACCCGCGGTCTTCGGTATCCAGGGAACCGGCGCTTCCAGGACGATGATGCAATCGGCCCAATCGAACAATTCCGGGCTGACCATGCCGAGGTTCATCGGGCTGGACGAGGGCAAGGTGGAGCCCCCCATGACCTGCGCCACCGCGATGGCGTGGGTTTCGGCCAGATCGGCGAGCGCGAAAAATGCCTCCGCCGAGCCGTCCGCATAACCGCCGATGATTAGCGGACGCGTCGCCGCCGCGATCATATCGGCGGCCCGCTCGACCGCATCTAAGGACGGCGCCGGCGGCGTTGCGCCCAATGCCCGGTCCCGGCGCTTCGGCCCCGCATCCAAATTTTCTCCGCCCAGAACCTCGCGCGGCAGGGTCATATACACCGGCCCCTTGGGCTCGGTCATGGCGATGTCGAGGGCGCGCCCGACGATGGTGCCGACCGGCTGTCCGGCGCGCAGCTCGTAATCCCATTTAACGTAATCGCGCAACATGGAGGCTTGATCGAAGGTTTCCTGACTCCAGTGGATGCCGATATCGCGGGATCCCGCATGGCCGGTTTCGGTCAGCGGCGTGCGCCCGGCGGCCAGTAGGATGGGGATACGGCCCCGGTAGGAATTCATGATCCCGCACAGCGCATTGGCGGTGCCGACGGTCACATGGACCATGACGGCGGCGGGCGTTCCGGTGACGTTGTAGTACCCCGACGCCATCGCCATGGCGACATTTTCATGTGGCACAGTGACAAAATTGGGCACCTTGCGGCCGGCATCGCTGGTTTGCAGCAAGGCCTCGATGATCGGCGCAAAGTCGGTGCCGCCGTTGGCGAAGACGTGGCGAACGCCCTGATCATAAAGGGCGGTAAGATAAGCTTCGGCGACCGTCTCGCCGGTTTTTGTGCTGGCATCCATGATTGACTACCCAATCCCCTGATAATTTTGCAAATTGCTTCGGCACAGATTTAGCCACGAAGCAAAGCCGGGCGCAATCAAAAGCGGCTTTGGACGCCGTGCACAAACTTATCGGGATAGCCCGGATGGTATTAGCTGATTTCCAATTCTTTAACCGCCGCATCTTTCAAAAAACCTGAGCGGGTCTCGCCGCGCTCTTTGGCTTTGGCGTCGATCCTATGCAGAATTGATTCAGGGAATGTAACATTAACCCGAACTGCCTTTTCCTTGGCGAAGGGGATGTGGACCAAAAATGCCACGGTATCGGAATTTTGGGAATCCGCCATAATGGTTTCCAGAGACGAAGGGCCCGGCAATGAAATACCATCTTCAAGCATGCCTTCAATGTGTAAGGTCAAAGCCTCAATCGCCATGTCCTTGGCTTCATCTAAATTGGAACCTGCGGTGATACATCCTGGAAAGTCGGGAAATTCCACACCAAAATCGCTTCCCGTATCCTTGCGGAGAAGGGCAATAAAATCAGACATTTTGGACACTCCTATATATTTTTTTTGGCCCTTGTGGCTGTGGCGCAATACTCAAAACTTAATTCCAGCTTGTCTTTCTATGCTTCTTAACGTTCCTAAGGGGATATCCTTTTTTGGGGAAGGAACGGTGACGCGCCCTGGTTTGGTTGGATGTTTAAACTGTTTGTGCGATCCCTTTTGGGCAACTTCATACCAGCCGTCTGCTTCAATCCCGCGAATGACATTTCTGCTATCCATAGTGTGTATTATACACATAATTATCTGGCAAGTAAAATTGGATACACATTAATACACATAAGTTTGCTGTTGGGTTTGTTCCGCTTTCGCCGATTGGTTAGCCTTTACATCTCATGAGCATATCATTCCTATTTGGCGGCATCGCCCGGGCGCTCGCCACGCCCGGCTACCGGAATTTTTGGGCCGGCAATGCTATTTCCAACGCAGGGCGCTGGGCGCACCGGGTCGCCGTTGGCTGGCTTACCTGGGAGCTGACCGCATCGGAAGCCTGGCTCGGCGTTGTTGCCTTCGCCGATTTGTTCCCGACGGCGGTCGTCCCCATCTTCGCCGGCGTCTTCGCCGACCGCATCGGCCTGGTGCGGCTGATGCGCGTAACCGCCTTCGGATCGGGCATAACCGCCGCCCTGTTCGCCGGGCTGATCGTCATCGATCAGATCAACATTATGGCCATTGTGATTTTATCGGCCCTGATTGGCACGTTGGAGGCGGGCTCGGGGCCATCGCGGATCACCATCATCAACAATTTGGTGCCGCGCGAAGACCTTTCGGCGGCCGTTGCCCTCAACACCGCGACCTTCAATCTGGCCCGCCTGATCGGCCCGGCCATCGCCGGCGGGCTGATCATCTGGACCAATGTGGCGACCGCCATAGCCTTCAATGTCATCAGCTACGCGATCTTTGTTCTTGTCCTCATTCGCATTCCCGAAGTGCCCAATCCAAGGGCCGGACAGGTGCACCGCCATATGTTCGGCGAGATCTGGGACGCCTTGCGGTATATGGCCTTGCATCCCGGCATCCGCATCATCCTGATCATGATACTGGCAACGACGTTCCTGATCCGTCCGGTGATCGAGCTGTTGCCCGGTTTTGCGGTGGAGGTGTTCGGGCGCGGGCCGGGCGGATTGTCAACGCTGTTGTCGTCCTTAGGTTTTGGCGCCGCGATCTCAGGGCTATGGCTGGCCCGGCGCGGCGAAACCACCGGGCTGACCCGGATGACGGTGTGGGCCTTTTTGGTGACCGCCATCGCGCTTATTGTCTTTGCAGCGACGCAAATATTCTGGGTCGGTGTCGTCGCCATGGTCGCCGTCGGTTTTTTCCTGCTGGCCGGCGGCATCTCGTCTCAGGCCCTGGTGCAAAACGTGGTGGAGCCGGAATACCGGGCGCGGGTGCTGAGCCTGTATTTGGCGGCGTCGTTCGGCCTGCCCTCGGTCGGCGCGCTGGTGATGGGTTTGGTCGCATCGGAAACCGGATTGCAGATCACAGTCGGTATCGGAGCCATATTGGCAGTCTTGATCTGGTTTTGGGCGCGGCCCATCGCCGGGCGCGCCGCCGCCGGATTGGAGCGGCGCGACTAGAACCTAGGCCAGTCGGCCCCTGATTTCGGGGCCGTCCGGGGCATAGCGGTAGGCGCGGAAAACGGTGCTCACATCGCCTGCCGTTGGCCCCATCTCGCGGGCAATGGTGATCGGGTTGATGAATTCCCAGACCAACTCGCCCGCTTCGGTGACTTCGAATAAGCGGCCCCAGAGCCCCTCGCAGATCAGCGTGTTGCCGTTCCACAAGCGCTGACAGCCGCTGATATAGTGGCTGTCGAAGCTGTGCGTCGGATTGCCCTTATATTCCCAGACCGTATCGCCCGATTGCATATCGAACTCGATAATCTTGGAGCCCCGCGGTATGCGCCCGCCCCGGTTGGCGAAGACCATCATGTTGCCGTTATCCAGCACCTGCGCATCGTGGGGGCCGCCCCAATCGGCGTCGTGGCGCTCCCAGGCATATTTGCCGGTAGCCCGCTCGATCACCGCCAATACATCGATATGACGGTAACAGACCAGCACGTTGCCGTCGTCCAAAGGCCGCACCGTATTGGCGTGGGCATATTCGCGCCGGTTGCTTTGCGGATGCAGCGGGTAGGCGCCGAAATCCAGATGATCATAGGCATGCCACTCCCACGCCGTGTTGCCGCCAGCGTCCACTTCGCGGATATAATCGCCCCAGATGCCGGCCTCGGTTTCTGTGCCGGGCTGGCCGCCTTGAACGGCGGCGGCGGCTTCATCGGGGAGAACTTCCCAGCCCAAATAGATCGTGTTGCCGCTCGTGGTCCGGCGGAAATCGTGATGCTGGAATTCATCGCGGTATTCGAAGACCACATTGCCGTCCCAGTCGATCTCCTGGATCAGCCCGCCCCTGGCGGCAAACCCGTCCGGGCCGCCGCCGGACCAGGTGGCGACCAGAAGATTGCCGTTGTCCAGAAGGTATCCGTAATTGCCCGGCTGGCCCGGCAGGTCCCATTGATGCACCACCTCGCCGTCCATACCGATCAACAAGGCGTGGGGATGGAACTGCGGAACGTAAAGGGTGTAGCCTTGCGCCGCCTTGTCCTTGTTGTGCTCGATCAATCCCCGTTGCAGATAGCGCATGGATAATGCCCCCAGATTTATGGTCGGGGAACCTTGTCGGTCCAGGCCGGTCTGGTCAAGGTTCCGGTTCGGCCTGAAATTTTCCATGTTAAATTGGGTTGCTTTGCATCTGGTCTCGTGTGGTAAATAGGCCGCCGCGAAGTTGATGAAGGAAGTTCCAATGCTCGAAGAAGCCAGAAGCCGCAAATTAATGGAAGTGGGTCCGGGTAAACCCATGGGCGAGTTGCTGCGCCGCTATTGGCACCCGTTTGCCGCCGAGACCCAATTGGAAGACACGGCTACCAAGCCGATCCGGCTTTTGGGCGAGGATTTGACCCTCTATAAGGATTTGAGCGGCACTTACGGCCTTGTTGACCGCCACTGCCCGCACCGCCGCGCCGATTTATCTTACGGCTATGTCGAGGAATGCGGGCTGCGCTGCAATTACCATGGCTGGCTGTTTGACCAGGACGGTACCTGCATCCATCAGCCTTACGAAGATACCATCGATCCCGAGGGCAAGCTGCGCTCCCAGGTCAAGATCAAGGCCTATCAGGTGCAGGCCATGGCCGGCCTCCTCTGGGCCTATATGGGTCCCTTACCGGCGCCGCTGCTGCCCAATTACGAGCCGTTTTTGTGGGAAAACGGTTTCGCCCAGATTGTCTTTGCCGACATCGATTGCAACTGGTTCCAATGCCAGGAAAATTCAATCGATCCGGTCCATTTCGAATGGATGCACGACAATTGGAGTAAGCGGCTGAAGGGTGACGAGGGGCCTTACGCGGCCAAGCATCTGGAAGTGGATTTCGGTGAGTTCGAGCATGGCTTCACCTACCACCGGATACGCGAAGGCGCCGACAAGAACGATCCCTTGTGGACTGTCGGGCGGGTATGCCTATGGCCTTACGCTCTGTTCACCGGCGGCCATTTTGAATGGCGGGTGCCGGTGGATGACGAGAACACGCTGAGCGTCGGCTGGTTCTTCAACCGGGTGCCGAAGGAGCGCGAACCTTACGTGCAAAAGCGCATTCCCCATTGGGTGAGCCCGATCAAGGACGAGAAAACCGGGCGCTGGATATCCAGCCATATCATGAACCAGGATATCATCGCCTGGGTCGGCCAGGGCACATTCGCCGAACGCTCCCAGGAAAATCTTGGCAAAAGCGACAAGGGCATCGCCATGATTCGCAAGCGTTTCTTCGACGATATGGATGCCCTCGAAAAGAGCGCCAACTCCGATCCCAAGGCCATCGTTCGCGACGAAGAGGTGAACAAACGCATCGATCTGCCCATCGTCGGCAAGGAAAATTTCATCAACGGCTTTTCCGAAAAAGAATTGTCCGAATCCGATCCGTCCGCCGCCCCGCGCCGGGTCTCGTCGAAATCTTTCCCGTTCCACTACGGCCAGCCGGACGACGTCAAAGAAGCCTACGAAGATGCCATGGGCTTCAAGATGGAAGACCCGGCGGCGCCCAAGGGCCGCTACTAGGCCTTTAAAACCGGGACTCGCATCCAAACGCGACTCGCTGTAGACCGGAATTTCAGTTCGGTCTACGAGTGGGCGCGCGCGTTCCATGAACATCATCTTCTTTGCCATCGTCGCCATTGCCTTCGTGACCGCCGGGGTGCGCCAGATCAATTGGGCGCTGCCCGCCGGCGACGGCAAATCGCCCATGGAAATTCTGGCCGCCGCCGTCATCAACTCGGCGGAAAGCTCGGTCACATTGGCCTTGGGGCTGATCGGCGTGATGGCGCTATTTCTGGGGCTGATGAAGGTGGCCGAGGCAGGCGGATTGCTGGTCATCATCGCCCGGCTGGTGCGCCCGCTGATGCAGCGCCTGTTCCCGGACGTTCCCCCCGACCATCCGGCCATGGGCGCCATGATCCTCAACATGTCGGCCAATGTGCTCGGCCTCGGCAACGCGGCGACCCCGTTCGGCATCCGCGCCATGCAGGAGCTGGACAAATTGAACCCGGTCAAGGGCACCGCCAGCAACGCCATGGTTCTGTTCCTGGCCATCAATACCTCGTCCGTCACATTGTTGCCGACTGGGGTGATCGCGCTCCGCGCCGCCGCCGGGTCGACCGACCCGGCGGGCATTGTGCCCACAACCCTGTTTGCCACCGTCTGTTCCACCGCCATCGCCATCATCGTCGCCAAGCTGTGCCAGCGCCTTTGGCTTCCGAACCCGAACGACGCGTTGCCGGCGGATGAGACCGAGGCTTCCATCACGGGCGATGCGCTCGACACAGGCGCCGCCGCCAATGACGATCTGGATACCGAAGGCGCCGATCGGCCCTATCCGGCCTGGCTGTCCTATCTGGTGCTGGCAGGCATTCTGGGGCTGATCCCGGTGACCGTCCTTTATGGTCGCCAGATCGCCCCCTGGATCATTCCGGGGATTCTGGTGTCCCTGCTCGGCTTCGGCTTTTCGCGCCGGGTGCGGGTGTACGAGTCTTTTGTCGAGGGGGCCAAGGACGGCTTTCAGGTTGCCTTGCGCATCATTCCCTATCTGGTCGCCATCCTGGTGGCCGTCGGCATGTTCCGGGCATCGGGCGCCATGGAGATGCTGATCCGGCCTCTTTCGCTTCTGACCGAACCCTTAGGCTTGCCGGCCGAGGCTTTGCCCATGGCGCTGCTGCGCCCGCTTTCGGGTTCCGGCGCCTATGGCATCCTGGCCTCGATCATCAACGATCAGGCGATCGGGCCGGACAGTTACGCCGGCTATCTGGTCAGCACTCTGCAAGGTTCCACCGAGACCACATTTTATGTGCTCGCCGTCTATTTCGGCGCCGTCCAGGTACGCCGCATCCGCCATGCCCTGATCGCCGGGCTCTCGGCAGACGTCGCCGGCGTCATCGCCGCCGTCTTCGCGGTGAGTTTGTTCCTGGCGTGAGGAGATATAACCCGGCCCGCCCGCATGGCTACCGCTGAATGACCGCTTTTGGGAGTTAGGGTGGAACCTAGTTTCGATCCAGTGGGATACCCGGTTTTGGCCCAACAGCAGACATTTGTGGCTCGTTAAATGCGTTGGGATTTGCCATTCTGAATATCATAATATTGAAAATTTGGACTCGATACATATTCCTATTCAGGCGATTCAAAGTCCGGTAGATCTTCAATTTTCCAAAGTGCCATTATTTGAAAATGGTTTACTGAGCCCACCAAATATATCGGGTCGGGGAGACCAAATGGGGATGCGAATAAATTTATTATTCTGTCTCCGATAAGGTATCCATGCCTTGCATCGGGTGGCACGTCCACATTGGTATCCGGCAATTCTATGGCCCCAATTTTTCTTCCGGGCATTATAACTTTTGGCAAAAAGGCTGTACTAGACATGAAATATTTTGCCTGGCTATTTCTAATATTGTTGATCGCTTTCTTAATGTCGTCATTTGATAGATGGATAAACAGATCCTTACAAAAAACCAAATCTGCGTTTGGGCATGGCTCATTAACTATATCGATATGCAAAAATTCTCTGTTTTTGTTGCCATAAATTTCCTGATTTTTTTCGATTAGAGATTTAACAACATCGCATCCAATATATTTCACATTTCCGAAGTCGACATTCGTCATAAAGTTAAAATCACCGCACGGCAGATCACAGAAGGTTTCAATCGGTAATATCTTCAATATGAATTGTAAGTTTTCTCTAATAGGGGCGGTGGCTTCAAGGGTTGATCCGGGCCCCGATTCTGATTGGTCACTTCCCCAATTTAGTGTGCCATCATACATTTGGGAAAATATTTTCTCGTTTTGTCTCATTTCCAAATCCTTGAATTATTCAGGCAGGTGAAAACTGGAGCCGAATAGATTGCCGCTACTAAATCCCCCTCGGTCTTCAACCCGGCCTTGATAGCTTTCGCCGATAAGGTTTCATCCCGCCATTATAATTCCATATTCAAATCGCCGTCTATTTCGGCGCCGTCCAGATACGCCGCATCCGCCATGCCCTGATCGCCGGGCTAAGCGCCGACGTGGCCGGCGTCATCGCCGCGGTCTTCGCGGTGAGTTTGTTCCTGGCGTGAGGGGGGGCGTTAACCTTCCGGTGCGCCAGCTTTTTGTAACCCTTCTAAGATTACCGCACGAACGTGCCGCTCATTTGTCGGTAATATCCTATCGACATTTTTTATCGAAAATTTGGGGTTTAAAGAGATCAAAGTTTCGATTGCATCCTGTGCCTCTACGGTCCGGCCCAAATGGCCGAGGCAGGCGGCGTGAATGAAGCGGGCTATTAGCGGTGCGTTGGGTACGGCAATGGCACGCTTCCCAGCCGCATCGGCGTCTTCGAACCTTTCCTCAATCAAACAATTTAGCGTGCGTCCTATCAAGCTTAGCCATAATGCTGGATCCTTGGGACTAAGCCGCTCGGCATCATCCAAATATTTGAGCGCGCCTTCCAGCTCATTGCACCAGATGTAAGATAGGCCAAGAACCATATGGGCCATTGCATCACTTGAATTGATTTCAAGCGCAGATTTTATGTCATTGCGGGCCGCCGAATGGTCACGCCGAAATAGGTTAATAATCGCCCTAATCAGATAGGCGAAGGATTCGCGATCATCAATTCCAAGCGCCTGATTGGCCAGTTGCATTGCATTATCAAGAGCCGCTGTACGGTCATCGTTGAAACCTTGAAACATGTCCTGAAGGTGCGTGTAGGCATGGGCGGCATAGGCCAAAGAAAGGTTTGGATCGAGGTCCGTTGCCTGTTGAAACTGCCGGCGGGCTTCGGCGATATCATCCTTATCGTACCGCCACATGCACCATAACCCGCGTTGACATAAATCCCACGCGCCCAGATTGTCCGGCGCCTTGAGGCGGGCGCGCTCTTGCTCGGCCCGGCTAAGTTCGGGTCCCAATGCGCCAACCACGGTCTGCGTAATTTCGTCCTGGACTTCGAATATGTCTTCGAGTTCTCGGTCATAGCGGTCTGCCCAGATGTGGTTCCCGCTTTCACCATCTATCAATTGGGCAGTGATGCGCACCCTATTGGCGGCCTTGCGCACGCTGCCTTCCAATACGTACCGTACGCCCAATTCGGATGCGATGGCCTGCACGTCCACCGCCTGTCCCTTGAAGGTGAAAGTCGTGTTGCGGGCGATGACGAAAAACTGCCGGATGCGACTTAACCCAGTGATAATGTCTTCGGTAATACCGTCGGAGAAATACTCCTGCTCCGGATCACCCGACAGGTTGTCGAAGGGCAAAACGGCGATGGAAGGTTTGTCGGTCGCGGCGGCGATCCGGCTTGTCGACACTGAAACAGCTTCGATCGTCACCCTATAGGCCTGAACTGGGTCCGTGACATTTTTGACCTCCTGCGGACCTATGTCCTCGTAATCTGCGTTGATGCGGTTTTTGACTTGATCATAGACCCCGCCAGAAATGACGATACCACCGGGCTCTGCCAAACCTTCCAGCCGTGCCGCTACATTGACGCCCTCGCCGTGGATGTCTTCGCCGTCATCAACAATGTCGCCCAGGTTTATTCCCATGCGGAAGTCGAGGCTGCTGGGCGCCAAACCCTTTTGCATGGTTATGGCGCAGTTAACCGCATCTTGAACCGTGGGGAACTCGACCAAAAATCCATCGCCGGTCAGTTTGACGATGTTGCCGGAATGATCGGCGACGCATGGCTTGATAACGTCCTCGCGGGCATCATGCCAAGCGCCGACCGTACCGTCAGTATCGGCCTCCATAAGGCGTGTATACCCGACCACATCTGCGGCAATAACTGCAGAAAGCCTCCGTTGAAACTCCCGATCCGCCATGATCCTCCCCGAGGGCGGTTTAGTTGGCGACATTCTAGAGCAAGTTGCGTCGGACGCAATCTCCTGACAGCAGCCTTGCGGGAAAGAGGATTCTTGCCGGTTGGTCTGCGGACGCCCAATGCCTCACCGGTGCCCCTTGATTTGTTCCAATTATGTTCTATATCAATAATGGCCACTTTTTTCGGATGATCAAATGGGTGCGGGCGGATATCGGCCCGCTGCGCACCCATGCGGTGCAAGCGAGGCTGGAGGCTATTATCGGGCCGGATCATGCCGGGAATAGGGCTCAGAGGCGTTTAAAAAGCGTAAGGAACAGTTATAAACCGTAAGGAATAGTAATGAACCGGTATGGTGGATTTTGGCGAAATATGTCGCATCCGATATGCACACAGTGCATAGATTTATAGGGCTTCGTGCTCCCTTGACCCGTGGGTGTCATCGGATAGGCTTCGTACCAAACGAAGGAGAAAAAGATCATGGGCACAATGGATCTCACTAACGCCACGCGCCCGACCCGGAACCGGGTTGGCGGCTCGGACCGGGACCGGGCGGCGAAGTTTTCCAAGCGCATGCCGCCGTCGGCCCGGCGCAGCGTTTTTATCCGGCAGAACATTTTGTGGCCGGACCGGGAGCCAACCGTCAATCCGAACCGGGCCGAGATCGATGATTTCGAAACCTTGGCCCAAGAATTCAAGCAACTGGTGGGCGAAATGGGCGCCGACGATGTGGGCATCGCCGAGGTGCCGCCAGAACTGGTTTTTACTCAGGCCGGCGATCTGGGCCACCGACGCGCCATCGTTTTCGCCATGTCCATGGAATATGACTATATGATCGACATCGGCCCCAATTCCCAGGCCGAGGTACACCGGGTCTATCATCATCTGGATGAGCTTGGCGTTCGCATCGCCCACCGCATTGCTTCGTTCGGCTACTCCGCCCGCATGCAGCCCAACGAAGGCGACGTGCCGATGCCGGCGCTGGCCTATTTGGCTGGCATCGGCGAGTTGGGCAAGCACGGCTCGATGATATCGCCGAAGTTGGGCTCGTCGTTCCGCCTGGGATGCGTGACCACCGATATGCCGCTCAAGGCCGACGGCCCCGGTGATTTCGGCCTCGACGAGGTGTGCGCCAACTGCCAGATGTGCACCCGCTTTTGCCCCGGCGATGCCATCAAGCCGGACAAGAAAGCGGTCAACGGCGTTCTTCGCTGGCATGTGGATACGCCCGCCTGTGAGCCCTTTTTCCACAAATTGTTCGGCTGCAAGCTTTGCCTGATGGTCTGCCCGATCAACGCCCGCGGCCAGTTTCGTGGGCGTTACAAGGAATTGTCCCGCGATCTGGTCAAGGCCAAGGACGCGGCTGGGCTTTTGGATATGATCGCCGGGCGCACCGATCTCCGCCAGGAAGATTTCTCGGGCGCGCCGTGAGCCAATACCGGCCCAAACGGCAAGTTCCCGTTGGACAGGTTCTGTCCGCTTTGGAATACTGCCCGCCAATGCCCAGCCAGGGGGAATTGCCGGCATGAAGTTTGGTTTATTCGGAGGCGCCGTACGCCGGGGCGAAACCGCCGACAGCGCGTCCTACGGCAAATTCATCGATTATGTGAGCGCCGCCGACCGGTTCGGCTATGCCGGTATTTTTATTGTCGAGCATCATTTTTCAGGCATCGGCCAGGTTTCCGCGTCGCTCAACTTCTTGACCTATCTGGCCGCCAAGACCACCAATATCCGGCTCGGCACCGCCGTCACCGTGTTGCCGTGGCACAATCCGGTGCTGCTCGCCGAAGAAGTGGCGACCTTGGATTTGCTGTCAAATGGGCGCCTCGATTTCGGCGTCGGCAAGGGCTACCGGGATATCGAATTCAAGGGTTTCTGCATCCCTAAGGAAGAAGCCCAGGCGCGCTATGAAGAAGCGCTCGAAATCATGTTCAAGGCCTGGCAATCGCGCGAGCGTTTCTCCTATCACAGCGATCTTTGGAATTTCGAAGACATCATTGTCGAGCCCGAACCGGTGCAAAAACCCTATCCGCCGATCTGGACCGGGGCCGGCACGCCGGCCTCCATCGCCCGGGTGGCGGGCGCTGGCTTCAATGTGTTGCTGGATCAATATGGCGATTTCGGTCTGACCCGCGAGCGGGTGGCGAATTTCCGGGCGGCCTGCGAAGCGGCCGGGCGCACCTACGATCCCATGCAGTTGGGCTTGACCCGCGCCGTGGTCATGACCGGCTCTAGCCGCGAAACCGACGAGGCCACCGAAGCCCGCGCCAATCGAGTTGGCGCCATGGACCGCTTCGGGCGTCTGCCGGGGCTACCCGAACAGCCGGCCTCCTACGCCGAAAGCGGCCAGGCACCTGACGATGCGGCGATCATCGGCGAGCCAAACCAAGTGATCGAACGGCTTTTGGAATTGAAGGAATTCGGCGTCGAATATGTGCTGATGCTGGCCACCGGCACGCCCGAAACCCTCGGCAATTTTGCCGACAAAATTATGCCGGCGCTTGGGACCGATGACCAAGCCATCGGCTCCGCTGCTGAGTAGGGCCGGGCGGCGCCCGCAGCGTAGCCGCCGCCTAAGGAAACCGGGATGCGCGGATTTATACTAGGATTGGTCATCGGGCTAATGGCCGGCGTGGTGCTGGCGGTGGCCCAATCGGACCGCCGCGCGGCCAGTGATGCGCTTAGGCCCGGCTCTGGCGGTGCCAATGAGCCCGTGCATTGGCGTTTGGCCAGCGCCTATCCGCCCGCGCTGCCCCATTTGGGCGCCCGCGCAGGCGCCATTGCCGAGGCAATCGGGCGCATCAGCGATGGCCGCATCCAAATCCAGGTTCAAGGGCCCGGGCAATTGGTCGCGGCGCTGGATGCTTTCGATGCGGTCGCGTCGGGCACCGTCGATGCCGCTTTCTCCAGCGCCGCCTATTGGGGCCGGAAATCGCCTTCGTTCGAGATTTTCGCCGGCGTGCCGTTCGGCCCGGATATGGCGACCTTCCTCGCCTGGTTCGAAAACGCCGGCGGGCGGGCGGAATACGAAAAGCTGTATGCAGCGTTTAACATTCATGCCATCGCCTGCGGCGTCCAGGGGCCGACCGGCGCATTGTTCACCGAAGACGTGCAAGCCTCCGTTGATCTTTTGGGCCGCAACGTCGCCGCCGCCGGATTGGCGGGCCGCGTGCTCGGCGCCTTGGGCGCTACCGTCAAGCGCATCGCGCCGTCCGATCTTGCCGCCGGGTTTGCCGATAAATCTCTTGCCGGCGCCCTGTTCGCGGGCCCGGCGGATGATTTGGCACTGGGCCTCGGCAGCTATGGCAAAGTCTACTATTTCCCCGGCTGGGGCCGGCAATCGGGGCTGGTAGATTTATTGATCAATGCCAAACGCTGGGACGCCCTTGATGCGTTGGCCAAGGCGCAATTGGAATCGGTTTGCGGGGCGAGCCTGAAAGCCGGCATCGCCGATATCGAGAATTTGCAATTTACCGCCCTCAAAACCCTGATCCGGGGCGGGGTGCGGGTGGAACGCTGGCCGGCCCCGCTGGTTTCGAAATTGCGCGGCGCGTGGCAACGAATATCGTTGTCGCTGGCCAAGGCCGATCCCACCTTCCGCCGCCTGATCCAGTCTCTGAACGGGTTTGCCGAAGACCGCGCTATCTGGCGGGAACTGAGCACGCCGCGCCCGGCGCCCCCTTAAGCCATCAATGTTGCTGCAATACCTTGAATTTTTGGTTCTGCTATTTATATTAAGTCTTAACCGGCGCTGCGGTGCCTGCCTAATTAGTTAAAAAATTTTCCATCGGAGATAAACTATGAAAATCGCGCATCTGCTTGCTTCCGCTCTCGTACTTTCCACCAGCCTATATGCCGGCTCGGCGCTTGCCGCCGGCGATGCGGCCAAGGGCAAAAAATACTTTAACAAATGCAAGGCCTGCCACACGCTGAAAGCCGGTAAGCACAAGACCGGCCCGTCCCTTCTGGGTGTCGTCGGGCGCAAGGCGGGAAGCGCCGCCGGGTTTAAAAAATATAAGGGCCTGAAAGGCGCCGATTGGACCTGGAGCGAAGCCGAGATTGCCAAATTCCTGGCCAATCCAACCAAATATGTGAAGGGCAAAGGCAAAAAGCGTTCCTCCATGGGCCTCAAGGTCAAGAAAAAGAAGGACCGTGAAAACGTCATCGCTTATATTGCTTCGCTCAAATAGACGGGGCGCGAAAAAGACGGCCGGCCGCCGACGTGGGCGTTGCCGGCCATCTTGTGTGCAGTCTTACATGATTGATTAGAGAGCAGCTCATGGACCTCAAGGATCATATCCGCGGCATTCCCGATTTCCCGGTCGAGGGGGTATTGTTTTACGACATCTCGACCTTGCTGGCCGATGCCGATGCCTGGCAAGTCACCACTGGCCGGCTAGCCAAGGCCATCAGTGCCCTGCAGCCGGATGTTCTGGCCGGTATCGAAAGCCGGGGCTTTCTGGTGGCGGCGCCGCTGGCTCTGAAGCTGGGCCTGGGCTTCACCATGGTGCGCAAAAAGGGCAAATTACCCGGCCCCACCATCCCGCTGGAATACGAGCTGGAATACGGCAGCGATGTCATCGAAATTCAAGAAGACGCGGTCAAGCCGGGCCAGAAGGTGGTGTTGCTGGATGATCTGCTGGCCACCGGCGGTACCATGGCGGCGGCCGTCGCCCTGTTCCGCAAGGTCGGTGCCGAGGTTGTCGGCGGCGCTTGCATTATTGAGCTGAATTTCCTGAACGGCCGCGACAAGCTGGACATCCCGTTCACCAGCCTGATCGCTTATGACGAATAGCCGTTGACCGCCCCGGCGGCGCGCGCCAAGTTAGCCAATGACCTGCAATCTGGTATCAGTATAGAAAATCATCGAGGGAGTAGATAATGGACGACGACGCCAAAAAAACCGCGCTAAGAATGATCCCCTATGGGATCTATGTCATGACCGCTGAAGACAGCGACGGCAACGTCGCCGCCGCGACGGTGAACTGGGTCACGCAAACCTCGTTCGATCCGCCCTTGGTGGTGATCGGCGTTAAGGCCGATTCCGGCGCTTACGAGCTGGTCAAGAAAACCGGCACCTTCGCGCTCAACATGCTCGGTAAGGGCCAGCAGGGCGCCGCCTTCGGATTTTTCAAGCCGGCCGTAAAAGACGGCAACACAATCTCGGGCGAGGCCTATCACGCCGGCGCTAACGGCGCACCGATACTGGATTCTGCACCCGCCAGCGTCGAATGCAGCGTCGCCGAAATTGTCGCACGGGGCGATCATCACATCGTCATTGGCGAAGTGACCGAAGCCAATGTGGCGGTAGAGCCCGAAGGGCGCGCCGATGAAGCCATCCTCGAGATGAAGGAACTTGGCGACAACGTCTTCTACGGCGGCTGAGTACAAAATTTGTGTGAGCCCGGCCGGTTTGGCCGGGTTCAGCGCTTCTATTCGATAAACATATCCAGACACAAAGCGCCGCCGATTTCGCGGACTTCCTTGCGCGCCGCCCGTGGCAGCGGGATGCCGGCTTCTATGGAATGATTGAGCAATGCCTCCAACGCCTGATCCTCGGGCAGTTTTACTGATTCTTCTTTTTGCTTGGCATAATCGAATAGGCCGAGCTCGTAGAAAAAGGCGTTATCGACGCGGCCTGCCTTGACCGAGACCACATCGCCGGCGGGTAACTTGGCGCCGGAACTCGCCGCGTTGGTTTCAAGCGCACCGCGCATTTCGATATTATTGAAAGTGATGCGCCGAAATTCCTTGGCCATTCGATCCCCCGTCGTACAAGAGTATATTCCAAATCGCGTAGCGGCTAGATATCTATTCGATTTAAGGGCAAGGTTGCATCCAGATCAACCGGAATTAGTGGCAAGAGTGCAATGTCTGTAGAAGCTTCTGCGCGTCTACGCAGCATGATGGTCGCCGAATAATCCCTGAGCGGTAATCTGAGCACGCGGCAAATCTTGGCCGTCCGCTTCGCACTCCTGGAAGGAACCGAAACGGCGGGCCAAGTTTAACTCGATCCAGCGGAAATGCGGCTAATTGGACTTCCGGCGCTTTCGCATGAACGCCGTCGGCGGTATCCAGGTGTCCGGGATGTGGACGTTGGCCCATCTGCAGATCTCCTGAAGTACGGGCAACAATTCGGCACCCTTGTGGGTCAGCCGGTATTCGAACCTTGGCGGGTGCTCTTGATACAGATGTTTTTCTGCGAGTCCACTTTCGGTTAGCCGTTTCAGCCGCTCAGCCAGGATATTGGTGGGGATACCCTCAGGCGAAGCAGCGAACTCGTTATAGCGGGATTTTCCGTTGAGCATGTCGCGGATCACGACCAGGGTCCACCGGTCACCGACCAAGTCCAGGGTCGATGCGATCGGGCAGGGCGAGCGCGCGAAATTTACTACCATAAATTAGTCACTTGCAAAATAAAAGTCACTACCATAATATCCCGACACTTAAAATTTGCAAGTGACATACCGATAAGGGGAGGAACGATCATGACGGTACCATTCGAAGGAGGATGTAAATGCGGAGCCGTTCGCTACACGTGCACGGCCGAGCCAATGGCCGCCGTGCACTGTCAGTGCCGGGATTGCCAGAAAGACAGCGGAAGCGGGCATGCGTCACACTTGATGGTGCCAAAACCGGCGTTGGCAATCAGCGGTGATCCCAGTTTTTACGACTATGCTGCCGATAGCGGCAACACCGTAACAAGGGGGTTTTGTGGCGTTTGCGGGGTCTGGGTCTATTCGCAAAATTCCTGCATGCCCGACGCGCTGTTTCCTACAGCAGGCAGCTTAGACGATCCTGAAATCTTCAAACCGCAAATGGTGGTGTTCGCCTCGCGCGCCACGAGTTGGGATTATCTGGACCCTGAGCTTCCAAGAATGGCCGAAATGCCCGATGCCGCCGGCGGCGGAAAATGACTAGGGATGCGAATTTATGAGCCAGGATTTTCAAGGGTTTCCCAGCAGCTTTTTTGATTTCTTCACCGAGCTGGCGAACAACAACGAGCGCTCCTGGTTCAACGCCAATAAAGAGCGCTACCGCGAAGATGTTGTGGCGCCTATATCCCGGCTGATCGCCGCCATGGCGCCCCGCCTGGAACGCATATCCGGTCATTTTGTCGCCGATCCCAGGCCGAACGGCGGCTCCATGTTCCGCATCTACCGCGATGTGCGCTTTGCCAAGGACAAGCGGCCCTACAAGGAACACGCCGCCTGCCAGTTCCGCCACAATTTGGGGCGCGATGCCCACGCGCCGGGATTCTACATTCACCTGGCCCCGGACGAGGTGATCTTTGGCGGCGGCATGTGGATGCCGCCATCTCCGCAACTGAAATCAGTGCGCGAAGCCATCGCCAAGGATAGTGCGGGCTGGCGCCGGGCCAGCGGCAACAAAAAGCTGAAAGAGACCTTCGGCGGCATTGCCGGCGATGGCCTCAAGCGCCCGCCCAGGGGCTTCGATGGCGATCATCCGCTGATCGAGGACATCAAGCGCAAAAGCTTTTTTGCCATGCGCCACGAGAAACCAAGAATCGCCAACTCGGCCAAATTTTTGGATGAGGTCGAGGCCACCTTCAAGGCGGCCTCGCCCTTGATGCGCTTCCTTTGCCGTGCCGTGGATGCGGACTTTTAAGCAATCGCGATACACTCGATCTCTATATCAAATCCGCCGGGCCAGGAGCCGACGGTGATAAAGGAGCGCGCCGGAAAGTCCTCGGTGAAATATTGCCGGTAGATGGCATTTACCCGCTGGAAGTGTGCGGCGTTCGCGCACAAGACCTGAACCTTGACCACCTTCTTCATACTTGATCCGGCGGCTTCCAATACGGTTTTGACGTTTTCCAGGCACTGGCGGGTCTGGGTCTCGATATCGCCGTGGACGAATTCGCCGGTGGCGAAATCGGTGGGCGGCTGGCCGGATACGAAAACGAAATCACCGGCCTTTACGGCGAGCGAGAGCGGCGTTTCCGGGCGGCCTTCCGGTTTTTTTCTGGGCACGTCGATAATCTGTTTTTCCATGATCTCATCCTTTTCCCTTTGAATTCGGTCTCGGGACATAATAGACCGGATGGCTAGGGGGTGCGGCAAGCCCCAGTGAATTTTACCGGGAGCGGGATATGCCCAAATTTTCAGCCAACTTGACCATGATGTTTACCGAAAACGATGATCCAGTGGCACGCATAGGCGATGCCGCCGATGCCGGTTTCGGCGCCGTCGAATATATTTTTATCTATGATCTGGACCCGGGCGAGATTGGGCGCGCCATGAAGGATGCCGGCCTCGCCATGTCGGTGATCAATATTGCCGTCGGCGAAGGTGTGAAAATGGGGCCTCTGGTGGCGGCGGCGCCGGGCAAACGGGCGGCGTTTTTAGAAAACCTGGAGGCGGCGAAACGCTATTGCGGCGAATTGCGCCCCACCGGACTGGTGGTGCCCGCCTATACGCCCCCCGATGGCGTTTCAAAATCGGAAGCCCTGCCGGTGTTTTCCGAAAACATGGAAATCGCCTCCGAAGCGCTGGCCGCGCTTGGCATTCCCGTGCTGATCGAAGCCCTCAATCCGGATATCCGGCCAAACTCGCTGCTCACCACGACAAACGAGGTAAAGGCGTTTATCGACGAGATCGGCCATCCCAATCTTGGCATCGAATATGACGCATATCATTGCTACGTTACCGAAGGATGTACCTCCGCTGGCGATATGGCGGCAACCATTGAGGCGCATTTGGATCTGATCGGTAATATTCAAATTGCCGACGTGCCGGGCCGGAACGAGCCTGGCACAGGGACCATCGACCATGATGCTTTATTTGGGGCCCTCGACAAGATGGGCTACGACAAATGGGTGGCGGCGGAATATGAGCCGAGCGGCGGCACGCTTGAAACGCTGGGTTGGCGCGACGGCTGGTTGCCTGGATCGTGACTGCCCGCCCGTCGCTATCTGGGCCTAAATTGGCGATCTCGCGATTGGCTGGCGGATTATGCGGCGGCGGCTGTGCAGCAATCGCGGACCGTTGCGATCATTGAGCCGATATCCATGGGTTTGGTGATATAGGCGGCAAAGCCGGCTGTCGCGCCACGCTCCAAATCCGAGCGCATGGCCAGGGCACTCAAGGCGATGACCGGAACCTCATGGGTTCTTGGCAAGGATCTGAGCGCTTCCAATATTTCATAGCCGTTGGTCCCTGGCAGCTGGATATCGGTTATAACCACATCGATATCCTCGCTCGCGGCCAAATTCAGCGCCTCGGCGCCATTTTCAACGATAATCAGTTGCATATCCTCGGCTAGGACGAATATTTCTTCCATCAATATCCGGTTGACCAGATCATCTTCGACGTAAAGCACTTGCGGTAATTTTGTAGCCATAATCCCAAATTCCCTTGTTCCTCTTTGTCCCAAGATGAAGAATAATTCGGCTATGTTGCATGGGAATTGCGCGCACATATAAAAATTGTAAATGGATGTGAATTGGCGGAGAATTGGTGTGAGTAAAAAAAACCGGAAAATAATGGCCTGCATATTTGTATTCTTGGCCGCAAAGACCAACGTTAACTGTAAACGTGTAACGATTTTTGCTTTGAGGGAAACAACCGGAGCGGCCGCTACCAGGCCGTTGTCCGATCATGTCATTATTCAAGGGAGGTTTCGATGAGATTTAGAAATTCGCATTTGGTTATGGGCGGTGCCCTAATTGTACTGGGCGCATGTGCTGGCGGCGCTGATTTTGACCGGGTTGCCAAAATGCCGTCCAAGGGCACGCCTTTTCAAGCAGCGCTGCAAAAAGAATATGTAGAGCTGTCGCGTTCGGAATATTCCGAATCGGATATCGGCGATATGATTTTCTTCGCGGAACGCGGCAAGATGGCCGCCGAAGCCATGAATTTTGGGCCGCAGATGGTTTCCGCGCGTGCATTGCCCGCCAATAAGGTTGGCGCATTGAGCGGCGCCCGGGAGCGTCTCGTCAAGGCCTTGGCAGGCGGCGCCAAGGGCCGCGCACCGAAGCACGCGGCACGCGCCCAGGCAATGTTCGATTGCTGGATGCAGGAACAGGAAGAAAATTTCCAGCCCGAAGACATCATCCGCTGCCGCGCCGAGTTCAATGCGGCGATGGCTAAGCTGAAAATGCCGATGATGGCCAAGGCCGCACCGAAGCCAATGCCGGCGCCAATGCCTGCACCGGAAAAATTGCCTGGACCGTTCACCGTCTATTTCGATTTCGATAAAATGGACATCAACGCCGCGGCGAAAAAAAGCATTATCGATATCGCCGTGGCGCATTTGGAATCGAAGCCAGGCACGATCATGCTGGGTGGTCACACCGACCGGTCCGGTTCGAACGACTATAACGATAGCCTGTCCCGGATGCGCGCCCAAACGGTTGCGGCGGCGCTCATCAAAACCGGCATTCCGACCTCTAAAATTAGAGTGGACAGCTTTGGCGAAAACCTGACCCAGGTTTCCACCTCGAACGATAAGCGCGAACGTCTGAACCGGCGGGTGGTGGTTATCTTCCGCCGCTAGAGCAGCGTTTTCATAGAGTTTTCGGCCATGCGGTCCCGCTGGATCGCATGGCCTTTTTCATTCAGGAAAATTCGCTTCGAATGAGATCGTTATGCTCGCCGGCCGCCGGGACCGGGCCAAGCGATGCATCGCCTTCATCGCCAAAACGGGTCGGCGGCGCCGGAATTTGCACCGGACCGGCCGGCGTTTCGATGACCGTGCGCCGTAAATCCCCATGGGATGACAGTCCGGCTACCGAATTTACCCGGCCAAAGGCGATACCGGCGGCCAACAGCTTTGCCGCCATGGCAACCGTTTCTTCTTTTCCAAACTGCTCCGCGATCAGGCGATCCAATTCTGCCACATTGGCAACCCGGGATTTGTTGTCCGTGTATGGACCGGTGTCGGCCCATTCCGGCTGCTCCATAATCTCGCCGGCAAAGCGCGCCCATTCCCGTTCGTTCTGGATGGAGATGACTATTTTCCCGCCATCCTTGGTGGGATAGGATGCATAGGGCGCGATCGACGGATGGCGGAGACCGACCCGTCTCGGCGCATTGCCGCCATAGTCGTGATGTAAGAGCGGCACCGCCATCCAATCGGCCATGCCGTCGAACAGCGAACAGCTTAGGGACGCACCCTCGCCGGAAACGCCGCGCTGGATAAGGGCCAGCAGGATGGCCTCATAGGCGTGCATGCCGGCGGCGATATCGCACACCGAGACGCCAACCCGGCCCGGTGCTTCCGGCGAGCCGGTGATCGAGGCGAGGCCGGTTTCTGCCTGCACCAGCATATCGTAGGCCTTCATGTCTCTGGACGGCCCGTCTTCAGCGTAACCAGTGATGTCGCAGGTGATCAGGCTTGGATGGCGGGCGCGCAAATCGGTGGCCCCGAAGCCGGCCCGGGCCGCAGCGCCTGGTGCCAGATTCTGGATGAAGATGTCGGCGCGCGCGATCATCGCCGCCAGCAGCGCGGCATCGCCTGCATCCTTGATGTTCAACTCGATCGATTGTTTGCCCCGGTTGAGCCATACGAAATAGGCGCTCTGACCCTTGACCACATCGTCATAGCCGCGCGCAAAATCGCCGCCGGCACGCTCAATTTTTATGACCCTGGCGCCAGCATCGGCCAGCCGCGACGAGCAATAGGGCGCCGCTACCGCCTGTTCCAATGCGACGACCAATAACCCGTCCAACATATTCGGCATTGTCGATCTCTCCCGAATGGGTATTTATTCGATTAGGATTCCAAAAGTAGATGATAAAGGCCGCTTGAACCATGCCGGATGACACATTACGCCCGCGCCGCAGTTTTCTTTATGTCCCGGCGTCCAGGCCCGACCGATTTCCAAAGGCCATGGCCAGCGGCGCCGACATGGTCTGCGTGGATCTGGAAGACGCCGTCGCCGGTGACGCCAAGGAAGCTGCGCGGCATCAGGCCATCGCCCTGTTTGCCGGGTCTGAGCGGGGGCCGGAGCGGCTGTTGCGCATCAATTCCCTTGCCACCGATTATGGCCGCGCCGATCTGGCCGCTGTGGCCGCAAGCGATCAGGCGCCGGACGGCATGCTTTTGCCCAAGGTGCGGGGCGTCGGCGAAATCATCAGCGCCATTGACGCTACGGGCCACCACGAAAATCTTCAAATCCACATCCAGATGGAAACCAGCGAGGCGCTGGAACACGCCATGGATATCGGGCGCGCCCATGAGCGGGTGGCCTCGTTTGTATTCGGCGGCTTCGATATGGCGGCAGCGCTCCGTGTCGAGCCCGGCTGGGAGGCGCTTCTCTATGCCAGGGGGCGGCTGGTGCACGCGGCGGCCAGCGCCGGCATCGATCTTCTGGATATGCCGTTCTTCGGGCTGGATGACGATGCTGGTTTGCGCGCCGAGGCCACCCAAGCCAAGACCATTGGCTTTACCGGAAAGACCGCGATCCATCCGAAGCAGATCGCCGCCATCAACGAGACCTTCAGCCCGAGTGTACAAGAGGCCGCCCGGGCGCGCGAATTGATCGCCAAGTTCGAAGCCCAGGACCAGGCCTTCGTGGTTATCGACGGCGAGATATTGGAGGCGCCGGTGATCGAACGGCTGTACCGGACCATCGCGGCGGCTGAAAGCATTGGTATCTGAGCGGGCTCATTTCTGGTAGCATTGGCGGATGATCGAAAGTGCCGCCATCGCCATCGTTACCGCCGTGTTTTTCGGCGTCGTGGTGCTACCCGTCCTGCCGCGTCTGGCCTTGGTGGTGCCGTTAGGAGTAGCTCCGCCGCCGGTGCGCCCATCACCCCCGGCCAGGGCACGGGCGGGAAATTCGGCGCCCATGCGGCCATCAACCCGCGGCATTCGTATTTCAAGCGCCGCCCCCCAATTCGAAGCCAAAGTGAGAACCAAGCTGGCGCGCCGGGTGGCCATGCTGATCGAGCGCTATCCGGAACGGTCCTTGATGGTGATCCGGCGTTGGCTTCACGAGGCGCCGGCCTGATCCGGTTTTCCGGCTTTTACTTCCCGGTGCAAAAGGTAGAGCCCGCTGGCGACGATGACCGCCGCGCCGCTCCAGATGAACGCGCCCGGCAATTCGCCCCAGATCACGAAACCCCAGATCACCGCCCAGATAAGCACCGTATATTCGAACGGCGCCACCACGCCGAGCGGCGCGACGACAAAAGCGTGTGTCATGAAGATGTAGCCGAACAGAGTCGCAGCCGCCATGCCTCCGAACAGGACCAGATCGGTAAGCGGCATCGGGCGCCAGACAAAGGGCAAGCCTAAGCTGGCGATCACGGTGATGCCGGCCATCAGGAAAAACACGAGCTGGAATGTGGTTTCGGTATCGCGCAACCAGCGGGCGGTCAGGTTAATGCCGGCAAAGGATATGCCAGCCGCCACCGCAAACAATATCTCCGGGCGGAACAAATCGCTGCCCGGGCGCATGGCGATGGCGACACCTAGGAAACCGATGGCGATGGCGGCCCAGCGGTGGCGGCCGACACGCTCGGCGAACAGGGGCACCGCCAAGGCGGCGGTCACGAAGGGTGATCCGAAAATGACCACGGTCACGTCGGCCAGGGGCAACGAGGCGAGGGCGGTGAACATGAACAGCGGACCGCAAATGCTGACCAGGATGCGCACCCCATGGGCGGCTGGGCGCCGGGTGGTCAATTGCCGCGCCCGGCCGCTGGCCAGCGCCCAGATCAGCATGGCGGCGGTAATCATCCAGCCGCGCACGGCGATCACCTGGATCGGCGAATAATCGGCGGTGACGAGCCATTTGCCAAAGGCGTCGACGCCGCCCATGCCAAGCATGCCCAGTACCATAAAGCCGATGCCGGCCAGATTGCGATTGCCGTTGGTTGTTATCATGCAATCCCAGTACAGCCCGTCCGGTTCGCGGTCAAACAGGCCGGCCAACCGAATTCGTTGTTCTGTTGGATTTCGGCTATATTGACGCCTCAATCGCTTCAAAGGGGAGCCGCCATGAGCCAATCCGATCAAACGACCAGCCAGATTAACATCGATGCCTATGCTCCCGCCGAGATCGCCCGGCGGGTGGAAACCGCTGGCCTCGCCAAGGTAGACATGGCGATCCTGCCGACTTTGGCGCTTAGTGTTCTGGCCGGCGCCTTCATTGCTTTCGGCGCCATGTATTTCACCATGGTGATGACCGGCCATGGGCTTGGCTTCGGGCCGTCCAGGGCGTTGGGCGGGCTGGCCTTTTCCCTCGGCCTGATTCTGGTGGTGATCGCCGGCGCCGAATTGTTCACCGGTAACAATCTGATCGCCATGGCCTGGGCCGGTCGCAAAACAACCACAGCCAAGCTGTTGCGCAACTGGGCCTTAGTCTATGTGGGCAATTTTGCCGGATCGGTGGCGGCGGCGGTTATCATATCTTTGTCCGGCGTCATGAGCGCCGGCGACGGCCAGATGGCGGCGACGGCCATGAAAATTGCCGAAGCCAAGGTGGCGTTGCCGTTTGCCGAGGCTTTCTTTCGCGGCGTGCTCTGCAATGCGCTGGTATGCATGGCGGTCTGGTTGTGTTTCGCCGCGCACACGGTCAGTGGTAAGATCCTGGCGATCATCTTTCCGATCTCGGCTTTTGTCGCCCTTGGCTTCGAGCATTCCGTCGCCAATATGTATCTGATCCCGGCTGGCTGGCTGGCTGGCGCAGACGCCATCACGGTCAGCGGGTTTATCGGCAATCTGGTGCCGGTGACCCTCGGCAATATCGTCGGCGGCAGCGTCTTTGTCGCTCTGGTCTATTGGATTATCTATTTGCGCGGTAAATAACCCCGGTTCACTTCACACATTTGTGGCCAGAGGAACATTGACAGGAACCTAAAGGGCGGTAGGCTGCAAATTAATACTGACATTAATTGTCCAACAATATCTAAGCGCAGGAATTTTGCTTTCACACGCAACGATTTTTTGGGAGATAAATCATGTCCTCGACGAGAACCACATTGCTGACTTCCGCCGCCGTAACGGCTGCCGCCTTTACATTTGCGATGACCGCGCCGCTATCTCCGGCAGGCGCCAAGGAATTGAAGATTGCGACCTTCATGGGGCCTCCGCATTATCTCAACCGGGTTGTCTTCACCAACCTCGCCAAAGCCATCGGCAAGGCGACCGGCGGTGAAACCACGGCGAAACTTTTTGCATCCGGACAATTGGGCAAAGGCCCGGTCCAGCAATTCAAGCGCGTCAACACGAATGTCGCAGAAATTGCTTTTGGTATTCAGGGAAACACGGCGTCAATCTTTCCCCGCTCGATGGTCCTTAACCAGCCGGGTGTCGGTGAAACAGCGGTCGGAATCACCAAGAAAATGTGGGCCATTTATGACAAGCATCTGGCTTCCGAATATACAAAGATCAAGGTTATGGGTCTTTGGGCCAATACACCGCCGGTTATTCTGTCGCGAACAAAACTGATTAAAAAACTCAGCGATGTGAAGGGAATGAAAATTCGCGCCTCTGATTCCGGCTCGGTCCTGTTGATGAACGGTTGGGGGGCATCCGGCATCTTTATTCCCATCACCGGCGTTTACGACGCACTCAACAAAGGCGTGGTCGATGGCTCATATACCGCGATTAACGCGCTTTTCAATCCATGGCGGTTCTCCGAATCGGTCAAGTTCGTTACTTTCGGCATGAAAGCGCCGACGACCGTGTTCTGGGTTGGCATGAACAAAAAAGTTTGGAACGGTTTGCCGGCGAAAAGCAAAGCGGCAATCGACGGCCTGACCGGCCAGCAGTGGAGTATCGACGTCGCCCACGGCTGGGCGCAACCAGATCTGGTTGCCGAAAAACGTGCGCGAAAAGGCGATGTCGGGATCAAAGTTCATGATCTCAGCCCTGCCGAGGCGGCTAAATTTAACGCAGCTTCCGCCAAGTCCGTCGAAGCATTCTTGGCGAAAAACGAAGCCAAGGGTATTCCAGTGCGCGCCATCTATGCAGCGGTTACCAAGTAGCGATTAAGGCACGTAGTTCGTTATGGGTGAGAGTGGCAAGGTGCCTTTGGGCGAAAGCGAGGCGGACCGCATACTTGGTAAAGTCGATGCCGTGGTCCGCCCCCTGGCGCTTTATCTCGGCGGGATCATGGTGATTGCACTTTGCTTGACGACGGTTACCGCTGTCGGCTTCCGCTATATCCTGAATTCACCCATATTCGGTGTTGCCGATATCACGCAAATCTTACTGCTCACGGTGGTCACGTTCTCGGTCGCCCAAAGCGGGCGCACCGGCGGCCAGGTCGCGGTCGAGTTATTGGGCACCGTCACCGGTCCCCGGTTTACACGCTGGACCGATATATTGGTGAAGGTGTTGGGCGCCATCATGATGGCTGTTCTGACCGTACAGTTGGTTGAAAGCGGCATGACCGCCGCCGAATACGGCGAAGCTTCGTATACTCTGACCATTCCTTTCGGGCCGTATTTCTACCTATTGGCGTTTGGGATGGCGCTCTACCTCATCGTCCTTTCGTTTGAAATTTATGTTCACCTCCAGGGCGGCGAGGTTCGCCACCGTGTCGGAACCATGGACGATGTGTAAAAAGGTGCTTTCTTAGGATGTCCGTAACGGCGATTGGCACGATCGGGATTATTGCGCTGTTTGTGCTGCTGGCGCTGCGTATGCCCGTTGCCATGACCATGTTGATCATCGGCTTTGTCGGCACAATTGCCATCAGCGGCTGGGAAGCAGCGCTCTCTACCCTCGGCGGCGAAGCGTTTGAAATCACCACCACCGGCACTTTGATTGTTGTGCCGTTATTCGTGCTGATGGGGAACCTCGCCGGTGTTTCCGGCATGTCGAGGGATCTTTACGAAGCCGCCTACGCTTGGGTTGGGCACCGGCGCGGCGGACTGGCATCGGCGACGATCGTCGGCTGTGCTGGTTTCGCGGCGATGAGCGGATCATCCATCGCTTCGGCAGTGACTATGGGCCGCGTCGCCATTCCAGAAATGAAGCGCTACAATTATGATGACAGCCTGGCGACCGGGGCGGTTGCCGCCGGTGGCACACTTGGCATTTTGATACCGCCTTCCACGGGCATGATTATTTTTGCCATTCTAACCGAACAATCTATCGGCAGGCTGTTCATGGCCGGCGTCTTGCCTGGATTGCTGCTCACGGCGTTGTTTCTTATTGCGATATACATCGTCACCAGGCGCCGGCCCGAAGCCGGCCCGCCGGGCCCAAAAGCCGATCTGGCGCAACGACTAGCGACTTTGAAGCAGGCCAGCGCCATCGTCGGCATCGTCGCGGTAACCATCGGCGGCATCTATTTAGGAGTATTCACGCCGGTCGAAGCCGCCGGCGTCGGCGCGTTTTTAACCCTTGTCATATCCTTTGCCCGGGGGGCCCTCGATCGGCAAAAATTACAATTTGTCATATTGCAGACCCTGCAGACCACGGCGACCGTGTTCATGATCCTGATCGGCGCCTTCGTCTTTATTCCGTTCATGGCATTGACCCAAATCCCATCAAATCTGGTAACTTTTTTGGTCGGTCTTGATGTCGGCCAGCTTGGTGTTTTGATCATAATCCTGGTGACCTACATCGCCCTCGGCACTTTCCTCGAAGGCCTCGCCATGCTGGTTTTGACCCTGCACATCACCTTTCCGGTGATTGTCGCCATGGGGCTTGATCCGATCTGGTTCGGCGTGGTTGTCGTTATTGTGCTTGAGATGGGACTGATCTCACCGCCGGTGGGGGTTAATGTGTTCGTCGTCAAAAGTGTCGCGCCGGATGTGCCCATGGGCACCATATTCCGCGGCATCTGGCCGTTCTGGCTGGCTATGGGTGTGTGCCTGGTGTTCCTCGTCGCCTTCCCGCAGATCGCATTGTGGCTGCCCAACACAATGTTCGGCGGCGGCTAGAGCGGTTCCAGCTTGGAACGCGGTCCGGAATTGGGCACACTGATGCCAGCTTGAATTACCCCGGAGACCCGATATGCCCGCGCCCTATACCGGCGGCTGCCTTTGCGGCACCATTCGTTATGAATTCAACGCCGAGCCTGCCACCGTCTATACATGCCATTGCACCGAGTGCCAGAAAGTCTCGGCCAGCGCTTTCGGCATATCGGTGCGCGTCATGGCCGAGGATTTCCAAATAACCAAAGGCGAGCCGGCAACCTTCGATACCATCGCCGACAGCGGTCGCGTCAAGACGGGCCTCTTTTGCGCCACCTGTGGCACCCGTTTTGGCGGTGGCGTCGGCGGGCCCGTGGTGGTCCTGCGGTACGGCAGCCTGGATGATCCCAATTGGTTCGAGCCGGTCGCCCACATCTGGACCCGGAGCGCGCAGGCCTGGTATCCCTTCAACGACGGATTGCCGAAATTCGAAAAAGCGCCGGAAGACCCGGCGGCGCTCAATGCCTTGTGGGACGCGCATGTCTCCGGCGGAAACTGATCTGGGCCCCAACGAAGGCCTGATCGAAGTGCCGGGCTCGCGCCGGGCGCTACTGACACCGGCTTTGGTTGTCGATCTGGATAAGTTCGAAACCAACCTCCTTCGCCATCAACGTATCTGCGGCGAGGCGGGTCTGCGCATGCGCCCCCACGCCAAGACCCATAAATGTTCCGAGATAGCCAAGCGCCAGGCGGAAGCGGGCGCCGTCGGCGTCTGTTGCGCCACCCTGCACGAAGCCGAAGTGATGGTCGGTGCTGGGATCGACGGGGTGCTGATCACCTCGCCGGTGGTCGGCGCAGCGCGCATCGGGCGCATGATCAAGCTGGCGGGTAGCGCCCGGCGTTTCAAGCTGGTCGCCGACAACCCGGTTAATTTGCGCGCTATATCGGAAGCGGCGGAGGCGCTGGCCCAGCCGTTGGAGGTTCTGGTAGATATCGATATCGGTATGCAGCGCACCGGCGTTGCGGCGCCCGAAGATGCCGTCGCCCTCGCGCGCATGATATCGGAGGCGCCCAATCTCACCTACCGGGGCGTTCAGGCTTATTCGGGCCGGGTCCAGCATATCAATGATTTGACCGAGCGCCGCCAAGTCTACGGTGAACAACTGGCGCACCTCAAAACGGTCATCGAAGCACTTGGCGCCGCCGGTCTGCCGCCGGCCATCGTGACCGGCGGCGGCACCGGCTCGTTGGTAATCGATATCGAAACCGGCATCTTCACCGAACACCAGACCGGCTCTTACATTTTCATGGATGTGGAATATAACGAAGTCAGCATGCCCATTGCCGGCAATATTCCGTTCCAGACTTCGCTGCTGATGCAATGCACCGTGGTCAGCAACAACGCCGATGGGTTTGTCACCATCAATGGTGGCTACAAGAGCTTCGCCACCGACGGCCCCAAGCCGAAGGTCGCCGATCCCGAATTAAGCGGTAGCATTTATGACCGCTTCGGCGACGAGCATGGCAAGATCGTGCTGGGGCCAGGCAATTTGGCGCCGGAACTGGGCGCGCCGGTCAACCTGATCACGCCGCACTGCGATCCGACGGTCAATCTGCACAACTACCTGCATTGTGTGCGCGGTGATAAGCTGGTGGATATCTGGCCCATCGATGCGCGCGGCGTGCTCTAACCCACCCATTCGATCTCGTGGGCGATGGCATAGGCGCCGAGGATCGCATCAATTTCGCTTTCCAGCGTCGCCCGCTCTGCCGCCGGCGCTGTCACAATCGCCAGGGTGCCATGCACCGGATGGGCGGCCACGTCCACGTCTATCGATGTTGCCAACGGCGCCAGCGCCGCTTCGAAGGCCCGGCGCGCCGCATCCAGGCGCAGCGCCGGCTTGTAGATTTTGCCCACCGCCGTTTGCGGCAAAGCGTCCATGAACCATATCTCCACCGGATTGCCGGCGCGCTCGGCAATAACCCTGCGCACATGATCGGCGATCTCGTCTGCGCCTGCGTTGGCGCCGGGGGCAAGCTGTACATAGGCCACCGGCAATTCGCCGGCGTAAGCGTCCGGCTTGCCGACGGCGGCGGCCAGCGCTACGCCCGCGTGGCTGAGCAAAGCTTCTTCGATGACGCGGGGATCGATATTGTGGCCGCCCCTTATGATTACGTCCTTGGCGCGCCCGGTCACCCAAAGATAGCCGTCCTTATCGATGCGCCCCAGATCACCATTGTTGAGCCAGCCGTCATCGGTGAACAGGCTGGCGGTATCAGTGGCGCTCAAATAGCCGTCGATGATGCTCGGCCCCTTGACCACGATGGCGCCGATTTCGTCCGTCTCGCAATCGCGAAGGATATTGCCGTCCGCGCCCAGTTGCACCGTGCGGATTTGGCAGTAGGGCCAGCGGATGCCTGATGAGCCGTAGCGGGGATCACCGTCCCTGGGTGCCATGGAGATGTTGCAGGTGAACTCGGTGGCGCCATAGGTGACCAGCACGCGCGTCCCGGTGACGTTTTCGATGGTGCGGCCCAGTTCCGCCGGCAAGGCGCCAGAGCCGGAACCGCCGTAGCTGCGCAATGAGGATATGTCTTCGCCCAAAGGCGGGTTCTGCATGAGTGCCATCTGCACCGTCGGCACGCCGTTAAGGAATGTGATTCCGAAATGCTCGACCAGCTTCCAGTAGTTGCGGATCACAGCCTTGTTGCGAAAGCCGGACGGATCGGGAATGACCATGGTCATGCCGTTCGCAAAGCAGGGCAGGCTGTCGACGCAAATGCCGCCGGCGTGAAACAATGGCCCGGCGCCGAATACCACATCGCACCGGCAGAGGCCTTTCATGGACGAATTGGCCCAACGCTGATAGGCCATGCCCTTGTGTTTGAGCCGTGCGATCTTAGGCGCGCCGGTGGTGCCGCCCGTATGCAGATAGATGGCGGTATCGTCCGGCCTTATGGCCCGCTTGAATGTCAGCGTGTTGGGCTGTTCCTTCAGCGCGGCGGCAAAGTCCAGCGCATCCGGATCGGCTTGGCCCAAGGCCGATACCTGGATCAGGTGTTCGATCTGATCGCTGTCGTCGGCGATGCGTTGGGCCTTGTCCCAAATCCCAAAGCCATCCGCCGGGCCGAGGGCGATCAGCACTTTGGCTTTTGCGGCGGTCACCAGGGCGTTCAATTGCGATGCCTCCAGCATCCAGTTGACGGAAAAGCCGATACCCGCCACCTGCGCTCCCCAGAGCGCATAGTGGGTTTCGGCCAGGTTGGGCAGCATCAGCATTACCGCATTATCCTCGCCGACGCCCATCGAGCGGAACAGGTTGGCGGCGCAGATGATGTTGCCCAAGAAATCCTCGTAGCTGACGCGGGCGATGGACTGCGCCGGATCACCATTCCGCAACACATGCAACGCCGTCTTGGTGGGGTCGAGCCGGGCGCCCCGGCGGATCAATCCGAAGCTCGACAGCGGGCAGGCGCGCGCTTCGAACGGCACCCGCTCCATCCGTTCGATATCGGCCAGATTGCGCAAGGGCGCATAGTTATCGGGGCTGACCGCGATGTCCGCCGCGCCATGGAAATCCGCATCGAAGCGGTCCATGGGCAGCATCCCGCCCGCCTTATCCGCCATCAGTCCGCACGATCTCGTGGCGCATGGTGTAGGCGGACATGATCTCGGCGGCCTCGGCAGCCGCGCCCTCGTCGGCGCCGGTCAGATGGATGGTTGCCAGCGTGCCTAGGGCGGCGCCATCATCGACGTTGACTTCAATCCCGATACCGCGCCCAGCCAAATTTGCCAGCGCTTCGGCAAAGGCTTTTTCGGCGGCATCCCGGCGCAAGGGCGGCTTGAATATTTTGCCCACGTCGGTGAGCGGAATTTTGTCGATAATATGTATTTCCGCCGGGGCCGCGCCGCGCTCGGGAATATGTTCCCGTGCAAAAAGGCGAATGTCTTCGGCGCTGGCATCGGCGCCCGGCTTCAACTGCACATAGGCGATGGGCAATTCGCCAGCGTAACTGTCAGGCTTGCCGACGGCGGCGGCCAGCTCCACCGCTTCGTGGTCCTGCAAGGTCTCGTCGATGATGCGGCTATCGATATTGTTGCCGCCTCTGATAATCAAATCCTTGAGCCGCCCGGTGATCCAGATAAAGCCGTCTTCGTCGAAGCGCCCCAAATCACCGGTATTCAGCCAACCGCCTTCGAAGAACAAGCTGGCGTTGAGGCTTTCGTCTACATAGCCCTTGGTCACTCCCGGCCCCTTGATGGCGATCACCCCGGCCTCGCCGATTGCGCAATCAGCCTCATAGGCGCCATCGCTACCAACCTTCACCGCCTTGATCTGGGTGTAAGGCAATCGAATGCCGCTTGATCCGTAGCGTGGGCGGCCGTGGCGGGGCGGCATGGCGGCGGAGGCTGTGTTTTCGGTCAATCCGTAATTGGACAGCATGATGACGCCGAATTTTTCTTCGACGGCGCGCCCGACAGCGGCGGGAAGCGCCGCCGAGCCGGTGTTGGAATAAGGCTTGAGGGTCGAAATATCGGCGTCCACCGGCTGGCTCATGAGCGCCGATAGCGCCGTCGGCACGGCGATTAATTCGGTGGCGCCAAATTTCTCCACCAGCTTCCAGAAATTTTTATAGGTGTTTTTTTCGCGGAACCCATGCGGGCTCAGGATCACGTTGGTCATGCCTTGGCTTAATGGGCTGAGGGAGCGATTGACGATGCCGCCGGAATGAAACAACGGCGTGCCGGCGAAGATCACGTCTTCGGGTCCATGGCCCAGGAACCAGCTATAGACATGGCACTTATAGGCAATGGCCCCGTGCGCCAGCCGTGCCAGCTTGGGCGCGCCAGTGGTGCCGCCGGTGGGGCAATAGATGGCGGTGGCCTCAGGCCTGTCGCGCCGCTCGAAATCGAAATCATCGCCGCTCTCGGCGTCCAGCAAGCTATTGAAATCGGCATCGGCGCTTTTCTCGCCGCCCGGCCCCTGCACCTGGATAACATGGGTGATGCCGGGCACCATCTCGGCCACCTTTTGCGCCGTCTCCCAGATGGTGAACTCCGGCGATGGGCCTAGGGTCACCAGCACCGTAACTTTAGCCGCTTGTATCACACCGGCGATGGCTTCCGCCGACAAAGCCCAGTTTACTGGCGCCAATGTGCCCGCCGTCGGCCCGGCGGCGAGGGTGATATAATTTTCCGGAACCATGGGCAGGAGAACACCGATGACGCCGCCTGCACCCGCCAGCCGGTGGAACAAATTCGCCGCCTGGCGAATGCGTTTCAGGTAATCACCATAGCTCAGTGTCTCCGGCGTCTCGTCCGGATCGGCGTGGCGGAGGTAATGGATTACCGCCCTGTCGGGATCATAGGCCGCGCCCATGGCCACAAGATCGAAGACATTGTGGGCGCGCATACGCTCGGCCAGCGGCGTCTTTTCAAACGCTTCGACCTCGGCAAGATTGCGGATATTAGAGGGCTGGCCGGTCATTCTTCGCCGTTATCGTTGATCGGCGGATAGCGGCCCAAGGTGCCGCCGAAGGGGCCGTCGCGCCACTGGATGGCTGCCTTCAGTCCTTCGTCCTTGGCGATGCGCTTAAACTCCTGATTGGACGGCAGCCGGCCGGACATGGTCACGAACTCGCCGGAGCTTTGGATCGAAAACTGAAAGCCCATCTGCTCATAGACCCGGTTGACCATCTTCTTTGACAGCGACAAAAGTTGCGGATCGATATTGGCGATGCGGCGGGCGATGATGCGGGTTTCTTCTTCTAGTTTTTCCTGTGCGAACACATGGTTGGCCATGCCGTGACGCAGCATTTCCTCCGCCGTCAGGGCATCCCCGGTGAGCAGCATTTCCTTGGCCTTTTTAAGGCCCACATGCCAGGCGAAGATGGCCGTCTCCTCGCCCGGCGCGATGGCGCGAAGGCCAGGATGGCCGAGCCGCGCATCGTCGGCGGCGATCAGCAAATCCGAGGCCAGCGCCAATGCCGAAGCGCCCCCCAAACAAGCCCCGTGCACCTGGGCAATCACCGGCTTCCAGTTGTTCCAAATCTCCATCATATATTCGATATGGCCCTGCACCCGGGCGCGGTTGTCCCAGACGCTGACAAAATCGCCGTGGCCCTCATCGGCGGCGGTAATGTCGCCGGTCTGGCGCGGCGCCTTGCCCATGGATGGGCCGAGATCATAGCCGGATGAAAAGCATTCCCCGGCGCCCTTCAAGATGATCACCGATACGTCCGTATCGACTTCTGCCGCCTTTAACGCGGCACTGATCTCGGCGGACATGTCCCAGTTGATGGCGTTGCGCCGTTCAGGCCGGTTGAAGGTGATGGTCGCCAACCGGTCTTCCACGTCATAGAGGATGTTTTCATAAGCCATGATTGAACTCACGCGAATTCGGCGCTGGCCTTCATGGCGATAACGCCGTCCGAATTGACCGCCCATAGCTGGCAGGATTTGCCGTCGGCAGCGGGCTCGCCCATCAGGGTCAGGGGCGTGTCCACATAGACCGGCGCCCGTGCTTGCATGGCGAACGATGTCAGCGTTGCATCGGGAGCATTGTTGCGCACCAGCTCCAACAGCCAGACTGCCGTGAACGGGCCATGCACGATCAGCGCCGGATAGTTTTCCACATCGGTCACATAGGGCGCGTCGTAATGGATGCGGTGCGGATTGAAGGTGCAGGCGGAAAAGCGGAACAGCATGACCGGATCGGTGGTCACGGTGCGCTTCCAGGTGGCGTCTTCTGGCCCCGGCTCGCCGGGCGGCGGCGTCTGGCCTGTATCTTCTTCCCGGTAAACCAAATTCTGGTCATCCTCCATGATCAGCCCGTTGGGGCCTGAAATTTTGACGCCGATGGTAACGAACACCAGCTTGCCCGAGCGGCCTTCCTTGGGCGTGACCGAGGCGATGGAAAGCTCCTTGGTGACGTGATCGCCGATGCGGAAGGGTTGGTGAAAGCGCATATTGTTGCCCGCATACATGCGCCGGGGCAGGGGGCTCGGTGGGCCGTTCTCGATATCGAAGGACATGCCATCGGGGCTGAGATCCTTGGTCAGGTTGAGGCGCGGAAAAAAGATGGAATGCCAACCCGGTGGCACCGGATCGCCCTGGCTGGGGATTGGATCATCGCGGTTGATGGTCGCCGTCAGCCGGTGCACTTGCGATGCGGTAACCACATCTTCGCTCACCGTCTTTTGCCCGATGAATTTTCGGTATTCCTCAATCGCATCAGCCATAGCGTTTCCTCTCATATTTATTTGATGCGCCACTTTATCACGAAATATCGCCGTTGAAACATTGACCATTGCCGCCCCCTTGTTTCTAATCATCGCTTGAAATTAACGGGGAGGGAGACCCAATTCATGCGACTGATTTCATTCGAAGATAATGGCCAAGCCGGTGTCGGCGTCATGGTTGGCGATGACGGCTTTATCGATCTGGCCACGGCAGCACCCGATATGCCAGTGACGCTCAAGGAAATCCTGGAAAGCGTCGATGGCTGGCAGGACAAAATCGCCGCCGCTACCGATGGCAAGGCCGCCGATCGTGCGCTTGGCGATGTCACCCTGTTGCCGGTGATCCCATCGCCGCAAGCCTCCTGGTGCGTGGCATTGAATTACCAGACCCATAAGGACGAAACCGGCCTCGACCGCAGCGAATATCCGGAAATGTTCCTGCGCATGCCGGTGTCCATCGTCGGCCATGGCCAGGAATTGGTGCGGCCCCGAGAAGAAATGGCCAAGCGCTATGATTTTGAGGGCGAATTGGCCGCCGTCATCGGCAAGCCGGGGCGCTATATCCCGGAAAGCGAGGCGTTCGATTATATTGCCGGATGGTCCTGCTATAACGAAGGCTCGGTGCGCGATTATCAATCCCACAACCGGCAATTCGGGCTCGGCAAAACCTTCGAAAAATCGGGTAGTTTCGGACCCTGGATGATGACCCCGGACGAATTTGGCGATCCTTACCAGCAAAACATCATCACCCGGCTGAACGGCCAGGAAAAACAGAACAGCTCCATCAATCTTATCTTGACCCGCATCGAAGGCATTATCGCCTATCTGTCGGAAGGCTACACCTTGCAGCCGGGCGATGTGATCGTCACCGGCACGCCCGGCTCGCTGCCCGGCACCAACAAGGCGATGGAGCCCGGCGATGTGTGCGAGATCGAGATCACCGGCCTCGGCACGCTCTCCAACCCGGTTATCGCGGCCGAATAAGGGAACCTTTAGCCCCATGAGCCTTCCCGAACACCAGACCGGGCGCGTCCAAAGCGGTGATGTGAGCCTATTTTACCGCCTCTATGGCGCCGCCGGAGACCTGCCGATCCTCACCATGCATGGCGCCAATTATTTCGATTCCTACGATTGGGCCGGGGTGGCCGCCGGATTGTCCCGGAACCGTCAGGTGGCCACCATGGATATGCGCGGCTTCGGCGAAAGTGATTGGAGCCAATCCAAGGACTATTCCACGGATGCCCGCATTGAAGATGCCGCCGCCATCGCCAATCATCTCGACTGGCCGCGCATTATCCCCATCGTGCATTCCATGTCCGGGCGCATCGGTATCGTCATGGCGGCGAGGCGCCCGGAATTGGTGGAAAAGCTGGTAGTGGTCGACAGCTCCATGAGCACGGTTGGCGGCGCACCGTCCGTCGGCGGCGATCTGTTGAGCTTCGACAGCGTCGAGGCCGCTATGGCCCATTTTCAGGGGCGCGAACAACCGCCGCGCATCTCCCATGATGCGACCCGCGCCGAGGCGGCGCTGCGCCTGGAAGATGGGCGCTATATCCTTAAACGCGATCCCGATTTCGGAAACGGCGTTCCGGTCAGCGGTGGGCGGGTGCCGGTATTAAACGATGCTAATGTGTGGGAAGAGCTGGCCGAAATTCAGTGTCCGGTGCTGGTGGTGCACGGCGTCCGTTCGGACCGCTATACGCCGGAGGTGCTGGAACGCATGGGGGGCCACGATCATGTCACCATTGTCCAAGTGGATTCTCAGCACGATGTACCGGCCCAAGCGCCGGGGGAATTGATCCAGGCGGTCAAGGATTTCCTGGGCTAGCGAAACTTAAGGAGACGGCGGCATGGCGATTAATGTGAGGCGCGTGGTGACCGGCCACGATGGGGACGGCAAGGCCGTGGTTCAGATCGACGAAATATCGGGCAATTCCATCTCCAAGCGCGCCGGCCATACGGGTTGCGTTATCTGGACCAACGACACCATGCCCGCCGACAATTCCGCCGATGCGGGCCGTGATGACGCGGCCCTGGCCAAGATTGATACCGGGCTGCCCGGCGGCGCGGTATTCCGCCTCGTCGAATATATGCCCGGCGTCGCCCCCCGGGGCCACCGCACCGATACCATCGATTACGCGGTCGTTATGTCCGGCGAGATCGATATGAATTTGGACGGCGGCTCGGTCCACCTGAAACAAGGCGACGTGTTGGTGCAGCGCGGCACTATCCACAATTGGGTCAATAACGGCGATGGTCCGTGCGTCATCGCCTTTATTCTGATTGATGCGAAACCAGCCCAGGCCGGCTTGGAAGCAACTGGCTAAGATTTCCGCGAGCCCACCTCGTCGAAGGCGGCCATGATATTGGCGTGGCGGTCCTCGACCATGTGCCGTTCCTCGTCGTGGGTCATGACGTAGAGCTTGTTCTCCAAAATCGCCTCGACGATCAAATCACCGACGATATTGGGGTCCATGCCGTTCTTGGCGCCGGCGGCCAGTTCCGAGTTTTCGTCGCGAACGAATGGCCCGCCATATTCTTGCGGCCGGTTGCGCCCGGCCTTGAAGATCGATGTGTTGACGTAGCCCGGGCATAGCACCGTGACGCCGATGCCGTGCGGCTCCAAATCCGGGGCGAGGGCTTCGGACATTCCCACCAGCGCGAACTTGGTGGTGATATAGATGCCCTGGCCGCGCTTGGGATAGGCGCGCAAGCCGGCCATGGAGGCGGTGTTGACCACATGGCCGCCCTCGCCGTGATCCTTGATAAGCGGCAGGAACGCCTGCAATCCGTTCACCGTGCCCACCAGATTGACGCCAAGCACCCAATCCCAGTCCTCAGCAGTCACTTCGTCCAAGGGCTTGCCGGTACCGCCGACGCCAGCATTGTTGCAAAGCACGTGCATCTTGCCGAAGGCCGTGTTGCAGGTTTCGGCGGCCCTCCGCATAGCTTCCCGGTCGGCCACATCCATTTGGATGGCAAGACATTCGCCGCCGAGCGCGGATATTTCGGCTTCCGCCGCAGCCAGCGGCCCGGCTTCCACATCGGCGATGGCAACCTTCATGCCGGCCTGCGCAAAGGCGCGCGCCATGCCGAGCCCAATCCCAGATGCGCCGCCGGTCACAAACGCAGCTTTTCCGTTCAAGTCATGCATGATTATCGTCCCCTGATATTCCGCCCATGAGTTTTATGGCAATTCACACGGGCAACATGTTCTAAAAACGAGTGCTAAATGGATGGACTCGTCTAGCCGGCCGCCGCCACCAGGGCGCTGATTTCATCACAGATTGCTTCCGGATCGAACGGCTTAACGATCACACCGAGCGCCCCGAGGGATATGAAATGCTCGATTTCCGAGGGCATCGCCTTGGCGGTCACGAAGATCACCGGCGTTGCCTCCAAGCCTGGGATCTGGCGCAGATGGCTTAGCGTTTCCGGCCCATCCATGCCCGGCATCATCACGTCCATCAGCATGAGATCGGGTCCGAACGCAGCCGCCTTGTTGATGGCCTGATCGCCGGATGCGCAAGGTTCGACGGTGAATTTGCATACAAACTCCAGCGTCAAACAAAGAACTTGGCGAATATCGTCTTCGTCCTCGACGACCAGCACTTTTTTAATGGCGTCTGTCATCCGGCGTCTCCTTCAGGCTTAACGAGCATCGCCTCAATCATGTTGCGAATACGTCGTTGGAATTTTGCGGCTTGATCAGAGCCTCTATAACCGGATGCAACTGGGCGCTGCCGGTCCACGTGGAACTGTGGCCTAGCAACGGTGCGGCAAATAGCAGCGCCCTCGCGATCCAAATAATCACGCGTTGGTGTGCACCTGCCCCGGCAACCGGGTATAGCCGCGCAAGGCGATGATGGCGCCAACGATCAGGCCGCCGGCCAGCGTCGTCTGCCACTCGGGAAAGCCGATCAATAGCGCGGCGGCGAACAATACCACCCGCACCCAGCCGCGCAGCAATCCGAAGCCCAGGAGCCGGCCCTCGGAAGCGCCGGCGATGATCGTGACCGCGATGATGTTGAAGGAAAACCAGGTCACCGTGTCGATCAGCGCGCCCTGGAATATCAAGGCCGGCTCGAACAGGAAAAAGAACGGAATAAAATAAAGCACGATACCGAGGCGCGCGGCGTGCCAGCTTGTTCTCATCGGATCAGAATCGCTTATTCGTGACGCGATAAAGGCGGCCAGCGCAATCGGCGGCGTGATTGCCGCCAGCATGGCGTAATAAGCGATGAACAGATGGATCGCTAAAGTGTTCAGCCCGGCAATCTGTTCCAGCGCCGGCGCCAAGGTCAGCGCCAGCATCAAGTATGCTGCGATCAGCATCCCCATCATGCCGAAGATGATGCATATGAGCACCCCGATGCCCAAAACCAGGGCCACGTTTTCGCCGCCAAGGCGCATCAAATCAGCGGTAATAACCGGCGCCACACCGGTGCCCATCATGCCGCCCAGAATAAAGCTGGTGGGCAGCAGCAAGGCCATGGTCTGGCTGAGCAATTTGCCGATCTCGTACAGGACATTGAGAAGCTGTTTGCGGTCGAGGCGCAGGCTTTTTTTGAAGAATGTCAGCGCCAGCAACAAGGCCGAGGCATAAAAAGGCGTCAGCCGCTCCCAGCGCATAAACACCAGGCCCCAGATCAGGAATGCCAGCACCGCGATGAACGGCCAGCCATCCTTCATGGTTTGCATCAGCGACGGCAGCTCTTCGCGCGGCAGACCGGCGAGGCCCGCCTTGGCCGCGTAGGCGTCCACATGGCAATAAAGGCCATAATAATAAAGCAGGCTGGGGATAGCCGCGGCGATGACGATCACCGCATATTCCGTATTGGTGAAATCGGCCATGATGAAGGCAACCGCGCCCATGACAGGCGGCATCAGCATGCCGCCTGTCGACGCGCAGGCTTCCAGCGCGCCGGCATAATGGGCGGGAAAGCCAGCCCGTTTCATGGACGGGATGGTGACCGAGCCGGTGCCGACCACATTGCCGAAGATGGAGCCCGACAGACTGCCGAAGAACCCTGACGCCAGAACCGCCACCTTGGCCGGCCCGCCCCTGGCCGTGCCCATTAGCCCGAGCGCAAGCTTGAGAAAGAAATCGGCCGCCCCAGTGGCCACCAAAAGCGCCGCCATGATCAAAAAGCCGATCAGCACTTCGCCGACAACCCGGGTCACGATGCCGAGCAATGCGTCGCCCGAATAAACGTTGAAGCCGATGGTCCTAGAAATCGGAAAGGGAGGGCCCCAAAATATTCCAGGCATATATTGCGCAAAGATCGGATAGAGACCCAATGCCAAAACAATGCCGGTAAATATCAGCCCGCCGGCGCGCCGGCCGGCTTCGATAACCAGCACAAACATGATGATGGCGACAACGAACTGCCAATCGTTGGGCGGCACCCAGGACTGGAAGGTCATGTTGCGTCCCTGGGTGGACAGGAAAATGGTGGTAGCCAGCGCCGCCAGGGCCGGCAGATAGCTGAGCCAGCCAGCCTTGATTTCTTTCTTGTGGGCGGGAAGCAACAGATAGGCTATCGGCAAATACATCGCCATCAGAAAGAAATAGTATGTGAGGTCCAGCGGCGGCGATGGCAGGAATATGTAATAGATGGCCGCGGCGACGCCGCCAGCCGATGCCAGCAGAATATAGATGCGGACCGGCGCCGGCATATCGCGGTAGCGCTGCGTTGTCTTGTCAACGAAGGCTTCGGGCACATTTGCCGCCATGGGCTCAGGCAGCCCGTCATTGGCGCCGGGTGTCGCGTCTGTCATAAATTTTCGCCCCGCGTAAGGGCGGTCGCGGTATCAACCGCAACCGCCCTTTAAGCAGGTTCTGCTACTTTATTGCCGCTTCGATTTCCTTGGAGAACTTCATGGTTACGCCGTTCTTCTTTTTATAATCGGCGAGGAAAGCTTTCCATTTGTCGTTGGGGGAATCGGTCAGCACCTTGGCTTTATGGGCCGCTTCCATGGCGCCATCGAACACTTCAATGCGGTTTTTCATCAACCGAACGATGGTGTCGTTGCGCTTTTGATGGGCCGCAGTCCAAATGCCTTTTTCTTTGAGGTAGCGGATGAGGCCATCATGGAACGGCTCCAAAATGCCGGCATCCAAATAGGCCTTCAAGCTGACCATAGACATCATTGGTGCGTGCCGGAATTTCTTCTTATAGGAATCGTGGTTTTTATCCATCCATTTGGCCAGCTGGTAGACGAAATCTGCACTCTCATTACCGCGCACATGGTAGCTTTGGAAGGCGTGGTCCATGGGGGTGCCGACGGCGGTCTTTACACCCGATCCCGCCTTGCTGAGCACGTAGCCGGCAGATAGCTCGCGAAAGGCCGCGAAGTTCTTGTGGCCAGTGGGAACCGCGAGCCAGCGGATCGAGTTGGGCGCTGCCTCGGCGGCGTAAGAGGTACCCGAAACCGGCGAGGTGAAGGAGACATCGCCGCGCCCTTCAACAACCACTTTGGTGTTGGCGCCGTAGCCGCCCACTTCCACTTTGTTGGCGTCGGATTCTTTGACCCCGGCCAGCGCCAGAAGCGCGCGCATGCCGTTGGAGATGAAGGTGGAGCCGGAATAAAACACCACTTTGGTTTTGGCCGTAATATCGTCGACGGTTTTGATGTTTGAGTCACCCCGGACCATATAGCCCCACGGGGTCACCGCCAGGACGAACATGGCGCGCGTGTCGGACGGACCGGCGGTGCGCTTGGCGTAGCCTTCGACTGAGTCCATTTGATCGAAGAAATCGGACGGCTGATAGACCGTCAGGCGGCCTTGGTTAGTGTTCAGCCATTCGGTGCGGCTATAGCCCGACGAGGTCGGCAGGATGCGCACCCTGACCCCGGTGTCGGCCGAGAACGTGGTCGACCAGGCAACGCCGAGCGAATGATTAGACGAGCCGACGATGGGCGTGATGACGCTGAAATATTTGGGCCATTTGAATTGCTGGGCCTTCGCGCCGGATGCGGCGAGTGCCAATCCGGCGGCGACTATGGCGCCGGTGGCGGCGCGCAAGATTAGGTTGGATTTCTGTGACATGACCATTTTCCCCTGGTTTCATAAGCGCACCTTCAGTGCGAAGGCCGCGGGTGATATTTAGTGTAGTCAAGAACCGGGCGGCGCGCAATGAGAGTGGCGTTCAGCCCAGAACTGCGCCCTTGGCGATGCCGGAATTATTGATGAACTCGGCGGCTGGGATTTTACCTGACCCTTCGGGGCGCAACCGCGCAATCTCGATGCCGCCGCCCGCCGCCGCAACGACGATGCCGGCGTCCGAAACTTCGGTCACTTCGCCCGGCGCGCCCGAGGCATCGACGATTTTGCTGTCGAAGATATAAAGCTCCTCTCCGCCGAACACGGTCCAGGCGCCGGGCTGCGGATTGGCGCCCCGGATCAGGTTGTAGACGTCCCCAACCGGTTTCGACCAATCCACCTCGGCGTCAGATTTTTTGCACCAGCTTTCGTAGGTTGCCTGTGAATGATCCTGCTCAATTTTTGGCGGATTGCCGGCGCGCACCAGATCGACGCCTTCGATCATGGCGTCCACGCCCATCGGAAACAGGTGATTGAAATAGATGCTGCCGAGGGTGTCG
>Ga0233433_10000281_pt1 | contig 56969 bp, 45 predicted proteins | sample SI_122_August201_5_FD_179868 | JGI IMG/M metagenome (GOLD analysis project Ga0233433, IMG submission 179868) | Seawater microbial communities from Saanich Inlet, British Columbia, Canada - SI_122_August2016_100_MG | ecosystem: Environmental > Aquatic > Marine > Inlet | place: Canada: British...
AAACAACAGTATTACGAAATATAAACACGCCAATAAACCAGCATATGGTCTTTCTACGTGCTACGAACAAACCCACATCCCCTAACCCAGACCAAACTATCCACTTACCTCCCCACCCTGATATTCTCCCCAACCCTGGCACACCTTTAGCTACCACCCCCAAGTCACCCCCCACGACCCTGGAGCTAAAGACCATGAAAAAACTCCCGCTCGGCCACCCACCCATCTCCTCCTACCTCTTCCACGCCTATCCATTGTCAATCCTCGCGCAAGAAAACCGTTATCTGCCCTGGTTTTACAATAGCCACATCCAACTTTTCAGCTTCCCCGGCGAAGAGCTCAAGTTTTACACACACCCCTTTTCAACGCAACACGAAATCTGCCACCTCTACTACCAAGCCTGCCCCCTGCTCGACGTGCAATCGATCGACCGCGACACACTGACACCCTCAGCCGTCGAATTCATACGCTGGATCAAAGACCGGATCGAGCAAGGCTACTACGTGCAAATCGACGTCGACTTCTACGACTTGCCCAATAAACCACACTACCAATGCAGCCACTTCATTCACGAAGTGCTGATCTCCGGCTATGACGATATCGAGCAGGTCTTCTCAGTTTCCGGCTACGACGAAAAAGGTTACTACACAACAGAACCACTGTCGTTTGCAATCGTGCAAAAAGCACTGAGTTGGAACAAAGAAATGTACCTACAGCAAGTATTGCATAACGACCAACAGATGCCACCGTGGTTTGCCGCAGCAATGCAAGACCGACCGCGCGTCTTTTTGTACAAATACCTCGGCGAACAAACAACCCTCCTCGATATCTCCAGCATAAACGAACAATTGGACGATTACCTCTTGGCGCACAATACGGCAGAGCGTTACAGATCGCTCGCCAGACCGAGGTTGGGCGGCACTTGGGGCATCGGCATATACAAAATATTGAAGGAGCATCTCGAAGTATCGGGATGCGGCCCGACAATCTTTACGCCGATTATCTGGCGCATCCTGTGGGAGCACAAGAAATGCATGTTGGGCCGGCTGTGTTTATTAGAAGCGAGACAGATATTAATACGCCCACTATCGAAGCATTGGATGGGATTGGTCCATCAAGTCAATGACCTGCGCCTCGTCTTATTGCGCGCACAACACCGGCGGCCGGTGGCGCCAACCAAGCGTATAGAGGCACTAAACGCCATAGCCGACCAGGAATACGAGTTGCTCGTAGAGCTACAAAGTCAGCTATAAGCGACTTCGACCGTACCGGTTGCGCTAAGCGCAATCTATATATGAGGTAGCCACGCGGACTCTATTAACCATTGCGCGGAAAAAACACTTGCATACGTCAAGCTATCCGGTCTAGTTTAAACCAGACACGCCTACTATAACTTTCGCCCGCCGCATAGAGGCCGCCATGAAAATAGACGCCTATCTCTTGTATGTGCGCGGCATCGGAGCCATTGCCACGGCCAGCGAAACCCAGCAGGCTTTGTCTGCGGCGATATCCCGCCCGCGACCACCACGCAGATCATCCGCCTCACCGAAATATCCAGCCCGGCCAGCGCGGTCATCGCCGAGAGTTGGGGCGCGCTCAAATGCAAATTTAGCGAGCAATCGAACAGTCTTAATTAGGGGGACAACACGATGGACAAAGAACTATTAGACGGCATCGGCGAACTACTCTTCAAAGGCCTAGTCGTCGCGATGATTTTCTGGGTGGGGAAATTGCGGCAGGACGTGCAAACATTAAAACAGGAAGTCTCGAAGCTCAAAGACGAGCTGGGCAAGGTAACTTAACGCGGCACCTTCGTCGGACGAGGCCCGCCCGTCGCCCAATCCAATAACTCAACCGTGTGCACCACCGGCACCTTGACGCCGCCGGCGATCTGTTCCATACAACCGATATTGCCCGCCGCCACCACTTGCGGCGCGACGCTTTCGATGTGCTCGGCTTTGCGCGCCTGCAACTGACCGGCGAGCTTGGGCTGCAGCATATTATAGGTCCCGGCGCTGCCGCAGCAGATATGCGCCTCGGGCACCTCGACGACTTCAAACCCGGCATCCTTGAGCAATTGACGCGGAGCTGATTTAATCTGGGCACCGTGTTGCAGCGAGCAGGCATCGTGATAGGCGACCTTCAGCTTCGAAGCCTTGTTCGCCTCACCCAAACCCAACTCCGCCACCACTTCAGAAACATCCTTGATCAGTGCCGTAACTTCCTTGGCTTTCTCGGCCAATTTCGGATCGTGGCGGAAGAGATAGTCGTACTCCCGTACGGCCGTACCACAACCCGACGTATTGAGCACGATCGCGTCCAGCCCGCCCTCTTGCAGTTCCTTGTGCCAAACCTCGATATTGTTCGCCATCAATTTTCGACTGCGTTTGCGCTCACCCATATGAAAAGTCAGCGCCCCGCAGCAGCCCATATCCTTCGGGATCACCACCTCGGCGCCGAGGCGAGTCAACAAGCGCACTGTCGCATCGTTGATCTGCGGGCCGAGCACTTGCTGCGCACAGCCGGTAAGCAACACCACCCGCATCTGTTTCTCGCCCGTAGCCGGCACAACGCCTACTTTCGCCACTTCGGCCGGACGCGGCAAACGCTTCGGCGCCATATCCAACAACGGGCGCATATTCTCCGGCATCAACCAAGAAAAAGCCCGGCCAAGCCCCGACATCTTGAGCGCAAAGCGAAAACGGCCCGGATAGGGCAGCATACGCGTCAGCATTGCACGCAGCAAACGGTCCGCAAAGCGGCGCTTGACCAATTTGTTCAGACGCGGCCGGGCCTCTTCTAAAAGCCGCGAATAGTCCACGCCGCTCGGACACGTCGTCTCGCAGGCCAGACAGCCCAGGCAATTGTCGATATGCTCCAGCGTCTTACCGCTGGCTTTGACGCCTTTTTCAAGCACGTTTTTTATCAGATAGATCCGCCCGCGCGGCCCTTCTAATTCATTACCGGTCAACAAGTAGGTGGGACAGGTCGCGTTGCAGAAACCACAGTGCACACAGGCGCGCAACGCCTCTTCCGAGACTTTGACGTCTGGGTCCTGCAATAAATAAGGGTCGATATCGGTACGCATCGCTTAGTGTAACGTCCCTTGCAGCCAACGCGCCAACGCCTTGTCGGGCGCGGCGATCTCGTCGAGCGCGGTATAATAATAGTCCTGCCAGCTATCTTCGGGCAGACCAGTGAACAACATCAGGTTGAGCGGGTAATCCTCGGAGTCGGTGCAGCGGCGAAAATCGTCGCGGAAGAGGAACGTCTTCTTGCCCAAGGCGATCGCCGCGCCCAGCTCAACCATAACGCCTTCGTCGGGCGGCGTGCCATTGACGATAGCGAAGGTGGCGTCCGCCTCGACCACGTCGCGCAAGTCGGCCTGACCCACTTTATAAGCCCAACCCGCCTCGGAAAAATCGACCTGATTATTGCGGGTAAAGGGCTCCCAAACCTCCGCACCCAAACCTTCGAGCGCGGTGACGAAGGGCGGGAGTAATTGCTCTTTCCATTGGGCGGAAAAGCCGTAGGGGCTGGCGAGGTAGATATTTTTTTTCATGGCCAGATGTAAACTACGCGCGGGCGAGAATGGGCGCAACAAAGAGCGCCGGCTTTTACACAGCCGAACTTCCTGATTATTTTCCTGCCATGAACCCACCAGACCTCATACGACAGAATATCCCGCTCGCCCCGCAAACCACCATACGCCTGGGCGGCTCGGCCCGTTACTACGCCGAATGCACATCCGTCGACGAAATACGTGCCTGCTTGCAATGGGCGGCGTCTACAGACCGCACCGTACAAGTGCTCGGCGGCGGCAGCAATGTGCTCTTTGCCGATGCCGGTTTTGACGGCCTGGTGCTGAAAATCGCATTGCGCGGACTGGAATTTATCGGTGAAACGGTAATAGCCGCCGCCGGTGAGGATTGGGATTCCTTTGTAGCAGCCTGTGTCGAGCACGGACTGGCCGGCGTCGAATGCCTCTCGGGCATCCCCGGTCTGGTCGGCGCGACGCCGATCCAAAATGTCGGCGCCTATGGCCAGGAAGTGCAAGACACAATCGTCGAAGTGCAGGCCGTAGATCGTCAAAACCTGCAAGAGGTCGTCTTTAGCGCCGCACAATGCGACTTCGCCTATCGCCAGAGCCGCTTTAAAGCCGCCGACCGCGATCGCTATATGATTACAGCCGTCACCTATCGTCTAGATGCGAGCGGCCTACCACAAATTCGCTACCCCGAATTGCGGCGCCAGATCGGCGAACGACTCAACAGCTTAAACCTCGGCCAACCCGCGCTCACGGCCGTGCGCGAGACCGTGCTGCAGCTCAGACGCGGAAAATCCATGCTCGTCGATTCCGAAGACACCAACGCCCGCTCGGTCGGCTCCTTTTTTTTGAACCCGATCATCACCACCGAGGCCTTCGCCAAATTGCAGCAGCAACACCCCGATATACCCAGCTTTCCCGCCGACAACAACGTCAAAGTGCCCGCCGGCTGGCTCGTCGAGAACGCGGGTTTCGCCAAGGGCTTCGTGCAAGGCGGTGCCGGCATTTCAGAGCATCACGCACTGGCATTGGTCAACCGCGGCGGCACCATGGCCGATATACTCGCTTTAGCAGGCGAGATACAAAACGCCGTCAAAAAAATCTTCAACATCCGCCTCGAACGCGAACCCGTACTCATCGGAGAAACGACCTAGCTATGGCTAAAATATGGGTATTGCAGAATGCGCCGCCGGAAAATCTCGGCATCATCGGTCAGATCTTGCAAAATTACGGTCTCGAACCCGCCTATGTGCGCACCTTCGCCGGCGAAGAAGTCCCCCGCTATATGGAAAGTGCCGTCGGCTTGGTGGTCTTAGGCGGCCCGATGAGCGTCTACGAGCACAATCGCTACCCCTTTATTACCGGCGCCATGCGACTTATCGACCAGGCGCTCAAAGAGCAAAAGCCCGTGCTCGGCATCTGCTTGGGCAGCCAGATCATCGCCGCGGCGTTGGGCGCGTCGGTCACGCGCGGCGCAAAAAAAGAAATCGGCTGGCACCCCGTCGAACTAACGTCGGCCGCAGGCGAAGACCCGCTGATGCACGCGATGGAACCCTCCCTTATGGGCTATCACTGGCATGGCGATATATTCGACCTGCCCAAGGGCGCCACCTCGCTCGCCTCGTCCGCCCAGACCGCCTGCCAGGCTTTCGCCTACGATCGCTCGGCCTATGGCGTCTTGTTCCATATGGAAGCCACAGAAAAAATCATCGGCGAGATGGTCGAAGCCTTTGATAACGAGCTGCGCGAAGAAAAACTCGACGGCGAACAAATAAAGGCCGATAGGGCGCAATACCTGCACGCCTTGCAGAGCAATGGCCGGCTCTGTTATCAAAACTGGGCGACGCTCTGTTTGCAGGCAGCCTCCGCTTAGCTGGACCAATAGACATCGCCCGACTTCAACCCAAGTCCTTTGCATATAAAAGGCCCTGCGATAAAAATGCGCAGGGCCTTCTTGTAAGGCCTTCAGATAGATCAACCGTAGGACCAAGTCGCCGCTTATTGCGCGGATGCCGCTACCAATAGCTCAACGCATCCTCGAAAATCGCCGCCAAATCCTCCGCCCCGGCCTCCCTCGGCGAGAGCTTGGTCACCCGATGCTGCGGCAGGGTGCCCTCAACCAAGCCCGGGATATGCTCACTACCATAACCCAAAGCAGCCAAACCATTCGGTATCTCCAGCTCGCGCATCAGCTCGATAATGCGATCGGCCAGTACCTTTCCCGCATCCGCCTCCTTAACACCAGCAATATCCACCCCCAACACTTCCGCCGCCCGCAGATGTCGGTCGGGACAGGCCGATGCCGTAAAGCGAAAGACCGCAGGCGCGTTGACGATCACCGCGATGCCGTGCGGCACCAGCGGATAATCTATATCGTAGCCATCGGGCACATAGCTCTTCACCATACCCGCCACCGGATACGACATTCCGTGCGGCAAGTGCACGCCCGCATTGCCAAAACCGATACCCGCCAACGCCGCCGCTAGGCTCATTTGCCCCCGCGCCTCGTCATCGCCCGGATCAGCCACCGCCCGAGGCAAGAACGCCGCCATCAGCTTCAGAGCTTGCAACGACCACAGATCGCTGATCGGATTCGAACCCTGATAAGCCGGACGCAACTGCGGCCGCTCGGGACGCGGCCGTTGGTCAAAGGGAATAGCCGTATAGGATTCCAAGGCATGCGAAAGCACATCTAGCCCAGTCGAAGCCGCCACCTGTGAAGGCATCGACCGCGTATTGTCCGGATCGACGATACCCAAAGTCGGCTTCAAATAGCGATGCGCGATCCCGGTCTTGGCGTGCATCTCCACCAGGTCGAAAATCGCCACCCCTGTCGTTTCGCTGCCCGTACCTGCCGTCGTCGGTACCGCGATTAGCGGCTTGAGCGGCCCGGGCACCGGCAACCCTTTGCCGATCGGCGCGTTGACATAGTCGAGAAAATCTGCCGGATAGCTCGTATACAGATTCGCCGCCTTCGCCGTATCGATCACCGACCCTCCACCGACCGCGACAAAGCCGTCGAAATCGCCCGCCTGCGCAAACTCAATCGCCGCCTTAAACGAGCCATCCGTCGGCTCGACCCGCACCGCGTCAAAAAGCGCATATTCCACCCCCTCCGCCTCGATCGCTGCCAATACCGTCTGCACCGACGACTGCTCCTTCAACTTCGCATCCGTCAGCACCATCACTCGCCGCAAGCCGCGATCCTTCAGGTCCATCCCCACTTCCCGCGTAATGCCCTGCCCAAAGCGAATATTGGACACCGCCATCTCAAAAGCCGTATCGCGTTCCATCTGCCCTCTTTTCTGTTCTCGTGAATATCCGCGTCTTGGAAGCGTTTCCTCTATAAAGTTGTTGGCGAAGGATGCGGGGGCTGCGAGATTGGAAGAATGGGTATTTTTAAAGTCCCCCAGGTCATCGTCACAACCACTCCCTCCGCCCCTGCTCCACCAGCCCCTTTTGCCCCACCACTCCTTAAAAATACTCGCCGCGGCCAACCCCTCCGCCAAGCTGGCCTTGGGAGAATGGGATGGGCGATTAAAGAGATCACCTAAGCGACGGAGATTTTAAGATCGCTTCTTAGAAAACCCAAAAGCCCTGCCCCTGTCAACACACCGCTTGCGTCCCCTATCCCCCCTTACTAAACTTCCACTCTCAACATTATGTAATTCGACGGATTATCAGATAAATGCGACGCTATACTTGTGATACTTGCTTTCGAACTCAATGTTCAACATCCTCAAACGCCATGAGATAAGTGCTGACGATCGTGTCGTATTGTTTTTGTGACTGAATCGGCAGCACCCAAACACAGTAGAGCAAGCGCATTCTACAAAATGGCCGCAGGGATACCCTCGGGCAGCCCGTCCACCATCCGTTTACGCGCGATACACGAAAGACCGGCCATGACGACTTCTCCTCTTAAAGGCATGCTAACCCAAGAAGCCCTGCAAGCCAAAATCCACTCCGGTGAGATAGAGACGATCCTCGCCGTATTCCCCGACCTCTACGGCCGCCTAATCGGCAAACGCATCACCGGCGACTTCTTCCTCGACCAGACCGCCGACGGCGGCATGCACGTCTGTGACTACTTGTTAACCGTCGACATGGAAATGGACGTCATCGAAGGCTATCCCTTCGCCAATTGGGCCAAAGGCTATGGCGATATCCACTGCGTGCCCGACTTTGCTACTCTGCGCCAAATTACTTGGCTTGACCGCTCTGCCCTCGTCGTCTGCGATCTGCAAACCGACGGGGACCACCAGGCCATCCCCATTGCCCCGCGCACCCTGCTCAAAAACCAAATAAAACAACTCGCCGCACTCGGCTACACCGCCAAGGGCGGCTCCGAACTGGAATACTTCCTCTTCAAGGATTCCTACGAAAGCGCGCGCGAAAAAAAATACGAAGACCTCGAAACGATCGGCTGGTATCTCGAAGATTACCATATGTTCCAGGGTACAAAAGAAGAGAGTATCAACGCCAGTGTCCGCCGTCATATGGGCCAAAGCGGTATCCCCGTCGAGTTCAGCAAGGGCGAATGGGGCCCGGGCCAGCACGAGCTCAACCTGCGCTACACCGACGTGTTGGAAATGGCCGACCGCCACGCGATATACAAACAAGGTTTCAAAGAAATCGCCTGGAGTTTGGGCTTAGCCGTATCCTTTATGGCCAAGTGGCGCTCCGACCTAGCCGGGTCGAGCATGCACCTGCATTTGAGCCTGTGGGATAAAGATCACAATAGCGCCTTTGCCGGCGGCGAAGCCTCCGATACTTTCCGCCACTTTTTGGGCGGCTGGATGCACCACGCCCGCGCCATCGCTCCCTTCTACGCGCCCAACCCCAACTCCTACAAACGCTACGCCTATCAGTCCTGGGCGCCGACGCGCATCGCCTGGAGCAAAGACAACCGCACCGCCGGTTTCCGCATCGTCGGCTCCGGCGACGCACAACGCATCGAATCGCGCTTGCCCGGCGCCGATGCCAACCCCTACTTGGCCTACGCTGCCGCCTTAGCCGCCGGCATCGACGGTATAAAAAACAAAACCGAACCACCCGCTATTTTCTCTGGCGACGCCTACCAGGCTGAGAGCTTGCCCACCGTACCGGCCAACCTCAGCCAGGCCACCGACGAGTTAGAACAAAGCAGCATGCTGCGCCAGGCCTTCGGCGAGGAGGTGGTCGACCACTACGTACACTTCTTCCGCACCGAGCAGCGCAAATACGACGAGGCCGTGACCACTTGGGAGCGCGAACGCTATTTTGAGCGCGGCTAAACCATATAGCGCAACATAAAATCACCGGCGATATTACCGCCCACTACCCCGACGCCACAACAGCCGACGCGCTGGCGGCGCCTCACCCTTTGGAGAATAGATGAGACTCGCGGACAAAGTCGTCCTTATTACCGGTGCCGGCTCGGGCATCGGCCGCCAAACCGCACTGCACTGCGCCCGCGAAGGGGCGCGTATCGTCGCAGTCGACCTCAACCAAAGCACCGCAGAAAAAACCGCCGACGAAGTCGCCGAGCAAAACGGCCAGGCCATCGCCGTACAATGCGACGTCTCCCGTGCCGCCGACTGCGAACACATGGTGCAACAAGCCGAAGAAAACTATGGCCGCCTCGACGTACTCTTCAATAACGCCGGTATCTCACATATCGACGACGACGACGCCATCAACACCGAAGAAGACGTCTGGGATCTGACGATGGATATCAATCTCAAGGGCGTCTTCTTAGGGTGCAAATACGGCATTCCGGCCCTGCTCCGCGCCGGTGGCGGTTCGATCATCAACACCGCCTCCTTTGTCGCCTTGCTCGGCGCTGCCACTCCGCAACTGGCCTATACCGCCAGCAAGGGCGGCGTGCTCGCACTGACCCGTGAGTTGGCCGTCATACATGGTCGCGATAATATCCGCGTCAACGCACTGTGCCCCGGGCCCTTGCGTACCGAAATGCTGATGAAATACCTGGACACGGAGGAAAAACGACAACGGCGCCTGGTCCATATTCCGATGGGCCGCTTCGGCGAGGCCGAGGAGATCGCCCGCAGTGTCGTCTTCCTCGCTTCGGAAGATTCCACTTTTATCACCGGCACATCCTTCGTCGTCGACGGCGGCATAACCGCCGCCTATGTCACTCCTGAGTAAGCGCTATGTCACAAGAGACGACCACCTATAACTACAGCTTCGAACTCGATAGCAAAACCAAACATCTTCTCACCTTGCAACTCGAAGCCAAAACCCTATATCTGGCACCTGAAATGCGCGGTGAATTCGAAGTCTTCTTCGCCCCCTATTTCAAAGAGGACAAATCGTGAAATACGCCGCTGTAATTTTCGACCTCGACGGCACGCTGCTCGACACCATAGAGGACCTAGCCGATTCGATGAACGCCGCCCTGCAAGGGGAAGGACACGCAGTACATGCCATCGACGCCTATCGCTATTTCGTCGGCGACGGCATCGAAAACCTGGTCCGCCGCGCCTTGCCCGAATCGGCCCGCGACGAAGAGAGCGTAAACCGCGGCAAAGCCGCGATGGAAGCCGAATACAATAAGCGCTGGAACGCCAAATCCCGCCCCTACACCGGCGTGCCCGAACTGCTCGACGAACTTACCCAACGACAGATCCCCATCGCCATCCTCTCCAACAAACCTGAACCGTTTACGCTATTGGCTGTCAATGAGCTACTTTCGCCATGGACGTTCTTTCCCATCCGTGGCGCCCGGCCCGACACCCCACGCAAACCCGATCCGACCGGTGCGCTGGTCGTCGCCGAAGAGCTTGGCGTAGAACCTGCCAAATGTCTCTATCTCGGCGATACGGATACCGATATGAAGACGGCTGTTGGAGCTGGTATGTATGCGCTGGGAGCTACTTGGGGGTTTCGTCCGGGGGAAGAGTTGCTGCGAACCGGTGCACAAACTTTGTTGGACGAGCCGATGGAATTATTGGAGCTCTTGTGAAAAGTATATTGGAAATGCTCCGTCTTTAGACCTCTTCTAAAAAGAACCTATCATACTCGTTCAAGCGCCTATAGAAAGCAATTTACCCAATAGACTACCTGCATACTGGAAGGCTGCTCAAGAGGTCCCAGAGCGGCTTAAGATTTCTATTTTGCAGGACAGCAAAATTGGAATGTCCTCCTCAGAGCCCGACAGCAGTCGGGCAAGAATGAGCGACGGGAATGCCCTTAGCCCGTCCCCTACAGTATAGCACCACCACTAAGAAAGGCCACACCCATGAACAAATTCTTCAAAGGCATCAAAAAGATTAAATACGAAGGCCCCGACTCGAAAAACCCCTTGGCCTTCAAACACTACAACCCCCGCGCCAAAGTCGGCAAAAAAACCATGCAAGAACACCTGCGCTTCTCCGTCGCCTACTGGCACTCCTTCAAAGGCGGCGGCACCGACCCCTTCGGCCCGAACCCCGTCTACGACCGCCCATGGGACCAGGCCAGTGACCCAATGCAGCGCGCCGAAGACACCATGCACGCCGCCTTCGAGTTTATCAGCAAACTCGGCGCCCCCTTCTACTGCTGGCACGACCGCGACATTTCGCCCGAAGCCGACACCTTGCGCGAGACCAACAAACGGCTCGACAAAATCGTCGCGCTGGCCGGTAAACTGCAAAAGGACACCGGCGTCAAACTGCTCTGGGGCACCTCCAACTGCTTTTCACACGAGCGTTTCACGCACGGGGCCGGCACTAACCCCGACGCCCACGTCTTCGCCTGGGCCGCCGCCCAGATCAAGAAGGCCATGGAATGCACACTAGAGCTCAAAGGACAAAATTACGTATTTTGGGGCGGCCGCGAAGGTTATTCGAGTCTACTCAACACCAATATGGCGCACGAGCAGGACCAGATGGCCCGCCTGCTACATCTCGCTGTAGACCACAAAAAGAAAATCGGCTTCAAGGGCACTCTATTGGTCGAACCCAAACCTAAAGAGCCGACCAAGCACCAATACGACTACGACGCAGCGACCGTCTTGAGCTTTTTGCGCAAATACGATCTCTTAGACGAGTTCAAGCTCAATATCGAAGCCAACCACGCCACGCTCGCCGGCCACACCTTTGAACACGACCTGCAGGTAGCTTCGGCCGACGGCAAACTCGGCAGCATCGACGCCAATCGCGGCGATTACCTACTCGGCTGGGACACCGACCAGTTCCCGACCGACCTCTACTCGGCCACCTACGCGATGTTGGTTATCCTCAAGCAGGGCGGTATCGGCCCCGGCGGTATTAACTTCGACGCCAAGGTCCGCCGCGGCTCCTTTGACCCGGTCGACCTCTTCCATGCCCATATAGGCGGCATGGATTCTTTCGCGCGCGGGCTTAAATCGGCGCAAAAGATCATCGACGACGGTGCCATCGACGGCTTCATCAAGGAACGCTACGCTTCCTACCGCCGTGGCATCGGCAAAAAGGTCATGAGCGGCAAGGCCACATTCGCCGAGTTAGAGCGCTACGTGCACCAAAACGGCGAGCCGGAAAAGATGAGCGGCCGCGAGGAAATGCTGGAAAATGTCATCAATAGCTATATCTAAAATAGGCGCGTTAATAGGACGCCTCGGCCACTGCGATCGGGGCGTCCCACTTAGATAAAAACGCGTAAATCCACAGGTCTACCAATAATTTGCAGGAGCAGGACAAGTCACGATTGTCCGCGGCGATTCCGCCGACGACAAGTTCGCCTAAACGCTACCCAACCAATATATAACGCAAGGGCGGTCGGGGAGTTACCTGACCGCCCTTGCGCTTTGCCCTGAGGAGCCTCGCCCATGCTAGTCACTCGCGTTGAAACCGTCCGCTCGCCCTGCCGCAGCTTTTGCTGGATCCTCGTGCATACGGACACCGGTCTGGTCGGTCTCGGTGAAACCTATGGCCGCGCCGACGCGGCCGAGCCGGTGATCCACGAATTCGCCCGCAATCGTCTGCTCGGGCAAGACCCCCGTGATATCGAAAAAATATGGTGGTCCATGTATCACCGAGCCTCCTTCCACGGCCTTATGGGCGCCGAATTGCGCGCGATGAGCGGCATCGACCTGGCCCTGTGGGATCTCTTCGCCAAATCTCTGGAGCAACCGCTGTATCGGGTCCTGGGTGGCCGCACCCGCGATCAGGTGCCCGTTTATTTTAGCGGCATCTACGACGCGGTCGAAACGACGAAACAAGCCTTTCAGGACCGCTCGAAGGAATGCGTCGACAAGGGCTGGAAAGCCTGCAAGACCGCCCGATTCTTCGGGGATTTCTATCCCGACAGGGGCCAAACCGAGTTCGGCCGGTCCACGGGCTATATCAGCGCGACGGATGTCGACGAAGGTCGTCGGCGTTTCGAATGGGTGCGCGAAGCCGTCGGCAACCAGCTCGAAGTGGGCCTGGACCTACACGCCGCTTTCGACGTGCCCTCGGCCATCCGCATCGGCGAGGCCGTGCGCGATCTCAACCCCTACTTTATTGAAGAGCCCATCCAACCGCACAACTTCGCCGCGCTCAAAGAGGTGCGCGAGGGCGCCGGCGTGCCCATCGCCGCCGGTGAACGCATCTTCTCGCGCTGGGGGTTCAAAGAAATCCTCGAACTCAACGCCGCCGACATCCTCAACCCCGACCTGGCCTGGACCGGCGGCCTGTCCGAAGTCAAAAAGATCGCCGCCTACGCCGAAACCCACTATCTGCCCGTCGCCCCGCACAACTACGGCCCACTGACCTGCATGGCGCTGACCCACCTGATGGCCGTCTTGCCCAACACCCGCCATCTCGAATTCACCGACGACCACTATCCGAAGTGGAACCAATATATCGACGAGCCGATCGCCGCGATCGAAGGCATGCTCGACGTGCCGGAACGCCCGGGATTGGGTCGCGAACTGAGCCCGGCGATGTTGGAGTTGGAGCGCAAGGAAGTCGAGGGAGAGTGATTAGGCGAGAAGATTTTTGCCCCTGAGTGGATCGCAAGGTGCGCGGCGAACGCTTTCGCTTGCACGGTGTCACACCAATGCAATACATCGCGAAGTTTCCCAACAATTACCACAAGACCCAATCCGCAGGCGGCAAGCTCAACACCGAACCACACCTGGAAGTCTTGCAACGGCTGCAACAATACCATGCCAAGTAGGCCATTATTAAGAGCGTGGTGATTAGCGAATACGGAAATCACCGGAGCATCACCACGAGAAAAGACAAAGAGGCCATCCGCCGATAAAGCGAATGGCCTCTTTGTCTTTATTTTGTTTTCCCTCACCACCCAAGTGTTCAAGGGATCGGGGGTGGCCCACAGGGTATTTTTAAGGGCAGGGCGGGCGGTGAGTCCGCGCCAAGGCGCTGCGAGGGGCGGCGGCCAGGGGGTAATAAAAATACCCTGCGCACTACCCCTTGCTACCGCTTACCACCCACCTAGTCGTCGCGCGGCACCGCCATCATCCGCTCCAGCGCCTTCCGTGCCCCCGCGATCACCTCATCGTCCAACTTAATCTCATAGCGCTCCTCGCACAGCGAAAAATAAACGTCCTGCAGCGCCGTAATCTTCATATAGGGACAATGCAATCGACAGCCGATGCACCCGTCGGCGGCCACAAACTCCTGATGCGGGAAACGCAACCGCAACTGATGCAGCATGCCGTTTTCGGTGGCGATGATAAAGGTCTTGGCATCCGGATATTTTTCAACCGCCTTGAGCATGCCCGTAGTCGAGCAGACCTCATGCGCAATCTCCACCACGTCCTGGCGGCACTCGGGATGCGCGATAATCACCGCCTCCGGGTAATCTTCATGCGTGCTCTTAACGCTGGCCGCGCGCAATACGTCGTGCGTCGGGCAGACCCCGTCGTAGATGACGACATCTTTTTCGGGCACCTGTTCGGCGACCCAACGGCCCAAGTTGCGATCGGGCGTGAAGAGCACCTTGTCGTTGTCCAGGCTGCGCACCACCGACACCGCATTGGCCGAAGTGCAGCAAATATAGGATTCGGCTTTGACCTCGGCGGTGGAATTGACATAGGTCACCACCGTGTGATCGGGATAGTCCTGCTTCCAATCGTCAAGGCTCTCGGGTGTGATCGAATCAGCCAGCGAACAACCCGCACCAAGATGCGGCAAGAGCACCTTCTTCGTCGGGCTCATGATCTTGGCCGATTCGGCCATAAAATGCACGCCGCAAAAGACGATGATATCGGCTTCGGTCTTAGAGGCCTCGACCGACAGGCCGAGCGAATCGCCGGTAAAATCGGCCAGGTCCTGGATCTCGGGAATCTGGTAGTTGTGCGCGAGCACGACCGCGTTCTTCTCTTGTTTCAAGCGATCGATTTGCGCGATAAGCTCCTCGGCGGGCAGATCCGTCTGGTGATACTGCGGGGCTGCCTGAGGGGGCGTCTGGGTCTGGGTCATGATTTGACTTGCGCTCCGTCGTCGGGGGTGACGGTCTCGGTACCGTTGGGAAAGATGCGCCAAAACTCCTTGCGGACGAGACCAGTGATCATAGCACTTTTGCTGCTGCCGTGATAGCGGGCGATGGCATCGAGCATCTCATGATCCCGGTCGGGCGCAGAGTATGTGCGCACCTTCGCTCGTTTACTATCGTCTTTGGGTTGTGACATTTATGTAACTCTTATATAAAATTTAATTAATAGGTATCCATAATCTAATTGAGCCTTTTTCACGCGTCAATATTTATTTCACAGAACTTTTAACAGAATCGCCGCAATGGTATCGTCGCAGACCACAAAACGGCGTAAAATGCGGAATTCTTAGGTAAGCGGAGTACCCACTCGATGCAAACGCAAAAGATTGGTCGTGCCCCGTTGCGTCAGCGGCATACCGGCGAGAATTACCAAGTTGTCGCCGGCTTTAACTTGCCCTTCAGCACAGAGCATCGCGTCTATTTTCTCGACCATCTCGTCGGTATCGGCGACAAAGTCGGTACGGCGGGGATAGATGCCCCAGTTGAGGCAGAGCCGGCTTAGCACGCGATCTTGTGCAGTAAAGGCGAAGACTGGGTGGGCGGGGCGGTATTTGGAGATCAATTGCGCGGTAAAACCCGATTGCGTGAAAGCAACAATGGCCGCCGCCTGTATATCGTCTGCCACCCGACCGGCCGCATCGGCAATCGCGTCGGAGAAATCTAACGGCAATTCGTCGGACTTCCGCCGCCGGCGATGATCTGGAGAAAATTCCAGTTCGCTTTCGGCTTCGCGCACGATGCGGTCCATCATCTTCACCACCGCGACCGGATACTCGCCCACCGCCGTCTCGCCGGAGAGCATCACCGCATCGGTACCGTCAAATACGGCATTGGCCACATCGGATGCTTCGGCGCGCGTCGGCCGCGGATGCTCGATCATCGACTCCAGCATCTGGGTGGCGGTAATCACCGGCTTGCCGGCCTGCACGGCAGCGCGGATAATGCGTTTCTGCACCGCGGGCACACGTTCCGGCGAAAGCTCGACGCCCAGATCCCCGCGCGCCACCATCACTACATCGGTCGCGGCGACAATCGCGTCGAGATCTTCGATCGCCTGCGGTTTTTCAAGCTTGGCCACCGCTCCGATCGGCGCATCGGCCCGTTGCAAAAGCTCCTTCAGCTCAGCGATATCCGCCGCCTTGCGCACAAAGGACAACGCGACAAAGTCCACCTTTTGCGCAATGCCAAACGCTAGATCCTCGCGGTCCTTCTCCGTCATCGAGGGCACGCTCAAATCCGCGCCGGGCAAATTAATACCCGCCCTTTCGCGCAAGCTCCCCCCGTCAAGTACTTCGCACTCGACCTCTGTGCCCTCTATCCGCCGCACCACCAGCCGCAACAGCCCGTCCGAAAGCAAGATCTCGTCGCCTGCCTCGACATCCCTAGGCAACGGCTCGTACGTAGTCGAAACCCGGCTTGCGTCACCGATGATCTCTTCGGTAGTAATCGTAAACGACTGCCCCGCCTGCAAAGCCACCGGCCCGTCCGCCAGGCGCCCAGTGCGGATCTTCGGTCCCTGCAAATCCTGCAGGATCGCCACCGGCCGATTCATTTCTTTTGAGAGACGGCGAATATCGGCGATGACTTCTGCGTGCTCAGCGTGCGTACCGTGGGAGAAATTGAGGCGGGCCACATCCATGCCGGCCTCGATAAGCTCTCGCAGACGCTGCCTGCTTGCCGGACCAATAGTGCAGACGATTTTCGCACGCCGTTTCATCATAACGATACCTTTTTGTTCGGCGTTATACTAACGCATTGACTTGTGGACTACCGACGGGTGAAAAAAATCACGCCCTACGGCAATAGGGACAGTGTCTTAACCCACCCATGGTCGACTTGCTGAGAATTAGGTGAAGAGATTGGCATTGGGCGCGTAGCAAAGGTCGCCTTCTCAGTCCGAGCCCTTCACAAGGCCACAGATGCAGACGGCTCATCCCTCAGCGCAGCAAAAGCAGTTTTCGCGTCATTAGCTTAGGACCAACCGACAGCTTGACCAGATATACTCCACTCGCAGCATTGGCACCAGATTCCATTTTGCCATCCCAGCCGATCTCATAGGTTGCCGCAGTCTGATACTCCGATACCAGTGAGCGAATTCGTTGACCAATAAGGTCGTAAATGTCGAGACGAACTCGACCATCCTGCGCCAAGGCATAGCGAATATTGCTCGAGCTATTAAAAGGGTTGGGCCAGGTCGGATACAATGCAAAGATCGGCGAACGCCCCAACTCAATGGCCACCGCTGTATCCTGGGCTTGGTCTTCACCGAGGCTTAGATCTAATGCGCCAGCGCCGCTCAGTTCAAATGCTGCCGCCGCAAGAGACTCTTTTTTTTCGATACCTGAATGTCGCAATTGTTCTACGGTTTGGCCAAGTTTGATCGACAAAAGGTATCCGCTGTCGCGACCGCGCACATAGCCGGAAGCAGCCCGGCCCTCTATCGCCAGACTCAGTTCAATCTCGGCGTCCGCCTCAACCAACACCTCGCCATTGAGCTTTACATAGCTGCCGTCGTGCAACGCCAGCGCCCGCAGCCGCCCCTTAACGAACCGGGCAAAGCCCATTCGAGCATCGCTGACAATCACCCCCGACTCCACCTCGATTGAGATCTGGTCGGCTAACCGCTCTCGTACCCAGACCTGGTCACGCCAGAGTTCCGTAGCTACCTCAACGGCCTGCCCGCCGCTACTAACCAGTGTTTGCAACAAAGGCTCTGGCTCGTTGAATCCCCGCGGAAAAAGAATCGTCAGGAAATCTGCTGTTTTCGCTGACGTCTCAACGCGAAAAAAAGTATGGGTCAGTTCCTGCGCGTATGCAAAAGAGTGCACGGTATCACGCTCGGAAAACTTGCGTTCCGCTGCTTCAGCCTGATAAGCCAGCAGCTCACCTCGATCGCGCGTCCACCGGGCTAGAGCACCCTGGCGCCTGTAACTACCACCGCTAGTCCCACCACCGTTCCCATGTAGACGCCATTCGTAGAGGTTTTCCTCTTCTGATGACAGCATATCGGCCACCGCGAAATATTGTTTGCCGGCAAACAGCACCCGCCGTTGTATATCGGTATTGCCATAGCGGGCCGTTACGGTGCCGCTGTCCATAAATTTAGTCGAATAAAAATCCTCTAAAAAAGCATCATTCCCTCCACCGAGCGCTATATCGCCAACCATAAATAGAGGGGGTCCTTCGCCATTGATAAGCACCAAATTGTGATTTCTGCCCGAATTAACCTTGTGATGATTTGGATAATTGATATAGCCTGCATCCAATGCCAGCATCTCTCCCTTAGCGTATAGAATAAAACTGGTCTCGTCTGGATGCTCATGGCCTGCACCTCGAGCCCTGGCACGTCCATGTTCACCGCGCATCAGCATATAGGTGGCTTGTTCCGACCAGTCGCTACGAAATACGGCATCGCCGGCTGCTGGCATAAAGACGGTCGGTGGCCAGTCAGGTGGTCTTGCGCTTACCCGATCATCGAAATAGGCAATCGCATCCATTTCGGAATACTTGTTGACATAGAGCCCCTTTTCGTTGTTCTCCCAATCCCATCTGTGCACGCCCCCAATTGGGTCGACAGCCGCAAGATAGTGTCCGTAGAAATCTTCTATATGACCGTCCTCTATGTTGGGTCGGCGGCCATTCGGCAGGCGCAGATTGAGTTGCCATAGGTGCATCTTGCGCAATTTTGCATCTACAAAAAGATTGATACCCGTTTTTTCTTTTAAGGTCAGCAGATAGGGCATATACAGATCGGCTGCATAACGCGCATAAAACGGACCTTCGGCAAAGCTGCCGTCCTCCGGCTCAATCTGAAAATCAAGCGCCCTAGTGACAACATCGAATGCTCTCCCCGCCCAGTCCTCTGGATCGCTGCCCTCGTAGCCTTCATGTTCCGCGAGTGCCCACGCTGCAAGTCCAAGGGCGCCATATACCCGCAGATGCCAGTTATCGAGGTGATCGGTAGCGTGTAGGCGATACTTCAAGGAACCGACCCCCACCTTAAGCCCCTTAAACAACCGCCCCGCTTCCTCTGCCAGACTGCCCCGGATCGCCGTCATCGCCTGCTCATCGCGAACGAGAAAAGGGTGCAGCATGTCATAGGCAGTAGCATATAACGCCACTACATCACCCTCTAAATGAGGTTCACCCATATCGCCACCACGGGGCGGGAATACAATCTCCTGCAACAACCGCACGCCCTCGGCGGCATAGTCCTCATTCCCTGTCATTGCAAAGGCAAAGGCAAGGCTCTTAGCTTGTCGGGCTTTCGCTCGGTCATTGTCATACACAGACGGTGCGGCATCAACACGCGCTGAAATGGTACGCCACCAAGTGGCATACGGTTCGCGTTTGATGCGCTCCTGTAAAAGTGGAATATCACTGGCATTAAAGAGCAATCCAGGATGCTGTTCCTGTGACAGCAGTTGTGCCGTGGCATTGCTTCCGAACGGCACAGCGACGAGCACCAGCACGCGAAAAAGCATTCGCATCTTAATAACGAACCCCTATTTTGCCACGAGCATGCCGCAACGGAGACGGAAGCTGCTGCTGATCGTCCTCGGCCAAACACTCGTACAAGCTGTTTTGGTAGGTATACATCGAGTGATTGTCGAAGTCCTTGAGTTCGAAAATATTGGCGTCGATATTCTCAAGGTGATTGGGATTGACATCGTAGCCCCCATCGCGATGTAAGTAGACCAGCGAACCGATATCGTCATATGGACTCAGCGTATCCGTGACCAACGTTCGGCTGAATACATAGGGGGGCTTGAGACGCGGAACAATATCGCCACTATGCACCACTCGGTATACCGGACTACCATCTTTATTCAGCTTCAGCACCTCTTTTAAGTGTTGAGAAAAAATGGCATCGCCCACCTTTGGTTGTCCGAAAGTAAAGATACCTGATACTCGCGTGACTTCTTCAACCGCGAGTCTATAACCCGTCAATAAGGCCAGCGAACCTCCGATACCGTGTCCCGCCAGCCAAACCTCTTTGTCATTTCCCAACCGGCCCAAATGCTTGGTCAAATCACCCCAAACGGCGTCGATCGTGGAGGCACATTCAGTGTGTATTTTGACGTCCTCACCGCCCCACCGTGACACGTCGTCAAGCCCCATTTGCATGTATTTCCAAAGCGCATTGATTGATGAGAATTGCTCTCCGGTCAATACGATTAAAATCATCGTCTCATTCGCCGCCATCAATAGGGTCGGATCGCCATTTTCGTTTTCGATCTCGACCACCTGGCCGAAGCCATTCTCTACCAATAGATCTTTCCCCGCGCCCATGGAAACTGCCATGGTCGCAACGGCACTCAAATAGGCGGCGCGCATATCGAAGTGGTCTGCTTTTCTGTCGAATACCGAGAAATGACTCGGTATCTTGGAATCATTGTCGGCATCGATAATCCGATAATCTCGGGCCCATACAGATGTTACCGACACTACAATAACCCATAGACCCACACACAGCTTAAATCTATTCATGTTATGTCTCGATTCATCGTTGAATAACGAGTATTACGACACCAATAGATATCGCAAATTACCCAGACCAGTATACATTGATTTTACCAGAAATATACGATTAGTATCGGTTCGATCGACACCCCGAGTATCTTCCCATGCGCATAAGCTACCGAGCATAAGCCACCAGGAATCTGTTAGGAGATAATACCCACATCGGCCTTGTATCGGCGACGATTCGGACAGAACAAAACATGAAGAAAGGTGCTGCGAAAGATTGATCCATCGGAGAGCAAATCCAGCCGCTGCTGCACATCCGCAAAGTACGTCGGCCGCACCACCCGAGTAACTTGCAGGGTCGTCAGGCCAGTCTACCTCCTCGAGCATAAATTAGTCGCGCGCATCCTTTCGACGTGGTGTAATCTCGCCAAAAATGCGTTGGCGACCAACCAGTACGAGCCAAACGATCCACCGTACAATTCGGCCAGCAAGGTCGTAGGCACACTCGCCTGAACTCAGGCGATGTGCCTTCTTGCATGCAGCGCCGCCACCATATCGCTGTCGGTCATGAAGTCATTCAGATCCAGTATACCAGAGCCATCGTAATCCGACTGGTGCTAGCGCCATTTGAGAACAATGGAATCGATGACCAATGGGCATATTGGCGACTATCCAATTAGAGCCTGCTGATCCGTTCCATCGCCTCGTTGATCTTGTCGCGATGATTAAAGGCGGAGAGGCGGAAATACCCCTCGCCCGCCGCGCCAAAACCCGCCCCCGGCGTACCGACAACATGGGCCTCGTTGAGCAAGTGATCGAAGAAACCCCAACTATCGTGGCCCTCGGGTGTCTCCAGCCATAGATAGGGTGCGTGCTCACCGCCATAAACCGTAATACCGATCGCACTCAACTTCTCGCGCATAATCGCCGCGTTTTCAAGATAGAAGGCGATAATTTCCTGGATGGCTTGCCTGCCCGCCGGCGAGAAGGCCGCCGCTGCGCCGCGCTGTACCGGATAGGCGACGCCGTTAAACTTGGTCGAATGACGCCGGGCCCAGAGCCGGTGTAAGTCGACCTCTTCCCCCGAGGCTGCGCGGCCCTTCAGCTCTTTGGGAACCACCGTATAACCGCAACGAATGCCGGTGAAACCGGCGTTCTTAGAAAAGCTGCGAAACTCGATAGCCACCTCGCGCGCGCCTTCGACTTCGTAGATCGAGTGCGGAATCGACTCGTCGGTGATATAACCCTCGTAAGCCGCATCGAATAGAATAACGGCCTGTTCCTTCTTCGCGTAGGCGATCCACTCGGCCATCGCCTCGCGCGTCATCACCGTGCCGGTCGGATTATTCGGCGAGCAGAGATAAATGATGTCGGCATGGCCTGTGGGTATCTCCGGCGTGAAGTTATTCGCGGCGGTGCAGGGCATATAGACCAGGCCCGTATACGAACCGTCTTCCTCGGCCTCACCGGTGCGCCCGGCCATCACGTTGGAGTCGCAGTAGACCGGGTAAACCGGGTCGGTCAGCGCCACTACGCAGTCCTCGGCAAAGATCTCCTGCAAGTTGCCCGAATCGCACTTGGCCCCGTCGGAGACGAAGATCTCGTCAATGCCGATATGGACCCCGCGTGCGGCGAAATCGTGCTCAGCGATGGCTTCGCGTAGAAACTCCTGCCCCTGATCCGGTGGATAGCCCTGGAAGCTCTCGTCATGCGCCATTTCTTCGGTCGCCTCGATCATCGCGTCGACGATCGGCCGTGGGATGCCCTTGACCACGTCACCGATCCCCAGGCGGATCACGTCGGCGGAAACGTTGGCCTCGACGAAGGCATTGACCCGGCGAGATATTTCGGGAAAGAGGTAGCCAGCTTTGAGCTTTAGGTAATTGTCGTTGATGTGTGCCATGATATTTGCTTTCTTCCTTGTCATTCAGTGGATATGTGAGCAAAATAATCTACTATAGTGCATGCACAATTTCAAGCGGAGGGGTACGCACGATGGATATCAGCTTTATGACTAACGCCGGCGGCGACAACAATTGGAGCTTGGATGAATGCGCCCGGTGGGCCAAAGAACACGACTTCGATTGCGTGCGTTTGGGTGATATAGGCGGCGCGATCGACTCGGACAAGATCCTGACGGAAGGCCCCGACGAGACGCTTGAAACACTCAAAAAATACGATCTCTACCTCTCCTGCATCACCGCCCACCACAACCTGCTCGACGACGACGAGGAAAAAGCCCATAACGAGCAGGAGAAGCTGATCAAGGCCATCGAATCGGCCAGCGTGCTATCCTGTCCGGTCATCATCACCAGCAGTGGCTCACCCGTGCGCAACGGCCAATTCTACGGCATGTTCTCCTCCGAACCGGGCAACCCCTCCGACCGCTCCGACGAATTAGTTGAGCGCTTCCGGGTAATGTTCGAGCCGGTCATCAAGGTCGCCGAGGACAAGGATATCAAGGTCACGCTCGACGTCGCGGTGCGCATGGGCCAGATCGGCTGCAATCCCGAGATGTGGGAAAAGATCCTCGACGCCGTGCCCTCCGACCACTTGGGGCTTTCTTGCGATCCCTCGCACTGGCTGTGGATGGGCATACTGCCGGCCGAAGACGTCATCCGCGACTTTGCCGGCAAATGGTATTTCGCCGATGTCAAAGACTGCGAGATCAGCGAACGCATGTTGTATCGCCAAGGTATCATCGGCAACTGGTGGTGGCAATACCGGGTCCCCGGCCGCGGCCAACTCAATTGGAGCACCATCATCGGTGCGTTGTGGGAATCGGGCTACGATTATGTATTATGCGTCGAAAACGAAGACCGCGGCTTCCCCGGCCTGGAAGGCTTCGCCTATGGCGGCAAACATCTGCGCGGGCTGCTACCGCCGAAGGATTCAGGCTTCAAACGCGAAGGCAAACACTGGAAGACCAGCGGCTGGGAGCGCAATAAAGCCTGATCGCTCGCTTGCACTGGTCGGCTTGCCATTGCGCGCATTGCTACCTATTGTTAAACAGCGCGCAGCTAAAACGCCACAACCGTAAAACGCGCCACAACCGCAAAACGACCTTATACCAACAAATTCTATGAATGCTCTATACCAACAGCAGCGACAGCAACAGCGCATCTACGATAATGCGCGGCGGAGATTCCTGCATTGGTAAATTGAGCAGAAAGAATCGACTTACACCCCGCTGCGAACATACTTCGCAGCGGGTTTTTTTATCGACATTGTGAGCAACACAAACGCTATCCGCGCCAAATGAGGAACCAATGAGCAACGAAAACGAACACAAGGGCGAAGCACAAAAATCCCGCGACTTCCTGCGCGAAGAAATCGACAAAGACCTGGCCGAAGGTCGCTATAAAGGCGTCATCACCCGCTTCCCGCCCGAGCCCAACGCCTATCTGACCATCGGCCACACCAAAGCCATCTGCATCAACTTCGGCATCGCCGAAGAATTCGGCGGCCAGTATAACCTGCGTTTCGACGATACCAACCCCGCCAAAGAGGGACAGGAGTACGTCGACGCGATCAAAGAGGACATCCGTTGGCTGGGTTTCGAGTGGGGCGAGCACGAATACTACGCCTCCGATTACTTCCCCCAACTCTATCAATGGGCCGTCGCGCTGATCGAAAAAGGCCTGGCCTATGTCGACGACCAGACCGCCGACGAGATCCGCGAAAACCGTGGCACCCTCAAAGATCCCGGCAAAGACAGCCCCTACCGCGAGCGTTCGATTGAAGATAACCTCGACCTCTTCGCGCGCATGAAAGCCGGCGAGTTCTCTGACGGCGCCAAGGTCCTGCGCGCCAAGATCGACATGGCCTCGTCCAATATAAACCTGCGCGACCCGGTGATGTATCGCATCCTGCACATAGAACACCACCGCGCCGGCAACGAATGGTGCATTTACCCGATCTACGATTGGGCGCACGGCCAATCCGACTCGCTCGAAGGTGTCACACACTCAATGTGCTCGCACGAGTTTATCAATAACCGACCGCTCTACGACTGGTATATTGAAAAACTCGGCATCTTCCCCTCGCGGCAGATCGAGTTCGCCCGCGGCAATATCACCTATACCGCGCTTTCCAAACGCTACGACCGCCAACTCATCGAAGAGGGCCACGCCGACGGCTGGGACGACCCGCGCCTCTACACCCTGCGCGGATTGCGCCGCCGCGGCTGCCCACCCGAGGCAATTCGCCGCTTCTGGACTGAGGTCGGCATCGCCCGCAGGCCCAATAATATCGATATCTCGCTTTTGGAATTCTGCATCCGCGACCAGCTCAACAAGACCGCAACCCGACGCATGGGCGTACTCGATCCGCTCAAAGTCGTCATCGAAAACTATCCCGAGGGCGAGAGCGAGGAATTGCAAGCGATTAACAACCCCGAGGACGAGAGCGCTGGCACACGAGCGGTGCCCTTTTCACGCGAGCTCTATATCGAGCGCGATGATTTTATGGAGGATCCACCGCGCAAATTCTTCCGCCTGGCCCCCGGTCGCGAAGTACGCTTGCGTTACGCCTATTTCATTACTTGTACTGAGGTGATCAAGGATGACAATGGCGAAATCGTCGAATTGCGCTGTACCTACGACCCAGCCACACGCGGCGGCAACGCACCCGATGGCCGCAAGGTAAAAGCCACGATGCACTGGGTGTCCGCCCAACACGCCGTCGAAGCCGAAGTGCGGCTCTACGACAGGCTCTTCAAGGTCGAAAATCCGCTCAAGGCCCCCGAGGGCGGCACCTGGACCGACAATCTCAACCCCGACTCACTGCAAGTGCTCAACCCCTGTTATTTGGAACCGAGCCTCGCAAGTACCGAACCGGGTTCGAGTTGCCAATTCGAGCGGCTGGGTTATTTCTGCGCCGACTCGAAAGACCACACGGCGGAGAAGCCGGTCTTCAATCGCACGGTAACTTTGCGCGATTCATGGGCACGGGCGCAGAAGCAGCAGCAGCAACAAAAGAAATAGACCGTAGGGCAGTGAAAAAAACAGCAAGGCCCCGGAGACCTCTCCGGGGCCTTGCTGTTGCAGGGTTTTATTACCGCGGCCACAAACCAGTAAGAGCAAAGATCATGAAGCTGCATTATCTGGTTCCGTTGACCTTGGTGGAGAACATTTATGTCCTCGCGCAGACAAGCAACTCAGTAAAAGTATTCAGTTCACATAATACAGCGACCTCAGCGGTGAATTATGCTGCAATCATTAGCAGTTCTTTACTGCACTAGAATCCGGCAGGAGTCGGATCTCGATCCCACAGCCTACGGCTTTCGCGTATTGCTTTAACGGCGCCACAGAAGGAGAGTGTTTGCCGGCAGATTCTAAACGCGATACAGCGCTCTTAGTCGTCCCTCTTCGCAAACCGCATACCATGCAATTCCTCTCTGATAAGCGCTATTTCCGCCGTTTAAAGCGTATCGAGGCCACGCAACCGCGTTACAATTTAGTGTGCTAGAGTAGAGCTTGCTGCTATGCCGTCGCCAAAAATAGCTTGAGAGCACTTTTATTAAATATAGAATTGACTAACACTTACTTAAGTAAAGGTATTGACCGCGTCTTACCGTTATTTTACTTTAAAATGACAACGATTGCAGTCAATCGTTACTATTATTGTATTAACGGAATTTTTCTCACACTCTCATCCTCAAGCGCCGAACCCTATGTCGCGTATCGCCTTAACCGATGTCGCTCGCCAGGCAGGTGTTTCCACCTCAACGGCATCCCGCGTGTTAAATAAATCTCAGGTGACCGTCCCCATCTCAGAGCATACGCGAACACGAGTCGAGACGGCCGCTTCTGAATTGGGGTATCGCCCAAGTGCCGCAGCCCGCGCTTTGCGCACCGGCCAGACGCGCACCTTTGGCGTATTGGGTAACAGCCCGCAGGCCTTCTGGTTATGGTCGGAAGGCAACGACTTTACATCGGAAATGATGCGCGGTATGATGCAAGCCGCCATCGAGCACAGCTATCACCTGACCTTGCTCACCGGCGAGACGGCGGCGGATCGCATACCCGATTTTGGCATGGTCGATGGCATTTTGGTCTTAAATCGCGATTTGAGTGAAACACCACATATCGCAGAGACGCTCGCTGGTAGCGGCAAACCCGTGCTCTATTTACTCGACTATCCCGAAACACAGACCTGCCATGCATTGGCTCCGGATGATATCGCCATGGGGCAACTCGCGACACAGACGCTATTGCAAGCGGGCCATCAACGTATCGGCTTTGCCCGCACCGCCAATTGGGACGGTATCTTCGGGCGGCGCGAACGGGGCTGGCAGCAAGCCATGCAAGTGGCCGGTATTGAAACACCTGCCACTTGGTCCATCGAACCTGACGGGGCCGCGGCAATCGACGAGGAGAATCTGACCGCCTTAGTATGCGCCAATTCGCATATAGCCCGCGCCATCCGCAAGCAAGTATCTGCAAAAGTCCCCGCGGACCTATCGTTGCTGACGCTGGTGCACGCCGATACACAAGGCCACCCACCGGCAGACCTAGCCGCTGTGACCTTCCCGCTGGCTGAAATAGTGCATACCGGGGCGGACCGACTCATTCGCTTAATCCAAGGGGAAACAATCGAACCGCAAAAGCAACTTTATACACCACAATACACATCGGGACCGACGCTAAAGGAGCACCTTTCATGAAGACTAAGGACTGGACCCCAAGCGAAGAACAAAAGCAACAGTGGGAAGAGCAGGGTTATTTCGTCTTGCGTAATGTAGTGCCACGCGATCTGGCCATTGATATGCGCGGAGTGATCAAAAACGAATTGCTAAAACCCGAGCCCGAAGGCCGGCCCGACGTCGATCCGATGGACCCGATGGGCGATACGCCGGAAGCAAAAGCCCTGCGCTTTCGCAAATTGGGCAACTTCTGTTCTCAAGCCCCTTTGATCTGGCACAACTTTCAGACCGGAGCACCGATGCTTTCGGTGGCGCGCCATTTTCTCGGCGACGACATCATCATAAAATTTAATAGCGTCTTTGTAAAACCGGCCACGACCGGCAGCGCGACTCCTTGGCATCAAGACAATGGACTGTGGCGCGACGGCGAAACCGAGCCCTTTAACGCCTGGATGGCGCTCGATCCGGCCACGCGAGAAAACGGCTGCCTGCAGTTTATTCCCGGCAGCCACAAAACCGAGATCGTGCCGCATGTCCTATACGAGGACAGCCTGCATGCAGAATTGCCCCGCGAACGCGTGCAAGAGATGATCGACAAACACGGAGTCGTGCACATAGAAGCAGAGCCGGGCGACGTCGTATGTTGGCACAGCACTCTATGGCACTATAGCCCGCCGAATCCCAGTCCCAACAGTCGCATCGCGATCGCGGGGGTGTGGAGCAATCCCGCGATCAACGGCGGCCTCAATCGCCCCTTAACCAAGTGGGGCATGAAAGATCGCCAGATCTGTCATGCCTTCCCGCCCGAACAAGCTGAATTTGAGGGGGGGGCGCCGCACAAGCCGGAGCCGCACAAAAAGATCGAAAGCACTACGCTAGCCCGTTAAATCAAGAAGCAAGGAAATAGAAAAAAGAAAAGGCCCGGGATACATCCCGAGCCTTTTCTTTTTAGTGCCGTGCTTTAAACGTTTACCGCTTCGCCTTCCACCCCTTCTCCAACTTCGCCGCCTTCTTCTTTGATAACCCGCCCAACACGTTCATCGCGTCAATCAACCGCATACGCGTCATATCCTGCCCCAACAAAGCCGCCGACTCAAACAACGGCGGACCTACTTTTTCGCCCGTCAGCGCGGCGATCAATGGCACCGTCACATCGCGCACAGGCCATTCCCAATACTCAGCCACCCCGCGCAACGCCGCCTCGATCCCTTCCTTCTGCCAGTCGAGCACCTCGTCCAAGGCCCATATCGCCGTCTGCAGCATCGGCGGGATCTCTTCGGCCTGCCGCTTTTTCGGCACCAGATCCTCGGCCTGCGGATCGACCTTGCGCGCAAAGAAAAAGGCCACCTGCGGCATAAAGTCGCCCAGCGTCTCCATGCGCTGCTGCAAAAAAGGCAGCATCTGCGCAAAGTGCTCGTCGTTGACCAGCCAATCTTTCAGGTCTTTGAGCAATTGCTCCGACGAACGATCCTCGCGCAGGTAGCGCCCATTGAGCCAGTTGAGCTTCTCCATATCGAAAATCGACCCACCCAAATTGATCTTATCCGGATCAAAATCCTCCACCAACTGCTCAAAGCTGAACATATCTTCCTCGCCAACCGGCGGGTAGGCCATCAGCGCCAAATAGTTGCGCAATGCCTGCGGCGAATATCCTGCCCGGCGATAGTATTCCACCGAGGTCGGGTTGCGCCGCTTGGACATCTTCGAGCCATCGGGATTGAGCAACAACGACAGATGCATATACTCCGGCGGCTCCCACCCATAAGCCTCGTACAAGACCAAGTGCTTCGGCGTCGACATAATCCATTCCTCGCCGCGGATCACATGGCTGATCTTCATCAGATGATCGTCGACAACCACCGCCATATGGTAGGTCGGGAAGCCGTCGGTCTTGATCAGTACCTGATCATCCACCTGCGCGTAGTCCAGTTCGATCTCGCCGCGGAAGCGATCCTTGACTATGCAGGTTCCTTCCTGGGGCATCTTCAGCCGAATCACATGGTCGAGCCCCTCGGCCAATTTCTCCGCGACCTCTTCCGCACTCAGATCCCGACAATGCCCGTCATAACCAAGCTTCGTCTTATTCTGCATCTGCTCTTTTCGCAACACATCCAACCGCTCGCTCGTGCAGAAACAGGGATAGGCATGCCCGCCATCGACCAACTGCTTGGCGTGTTCCCGATAAATCTCCGTCCGCTCACTCTGCCGATACGGCCCATACGGCCCCCCTACATCCGGCCCCTCATCCCAATCCAAACCCATCCACCGCAATGCTTTAAAGATCTGTTCCTCGTATTCAGGCCGCGACCGCGTCTGATCGGTATCCTCAATCCGCATCACAAACTTCCCGCCGTGCTTTTTGGCCAAAACCAGATCAAACAACGCCTGATACGCTGTGCCCACATGCACCGGTCCCGTGGGCGAGGGCGCGATCCGCACCCGTACGTCTGTCATCTCACTATCACCTTATTTGATTTAAAAGTTGAAGCACCCAAGCCCGAACCACCTCCCCCTAGTGCTTTTATTCGTATTTCCACCATCACTGAGGTTTTTCGAGGGTCTTTCTCTGAGCGGCTTGCTGTCCCAGATTTCACAGGATTGTGAAATCTAAGGATAGCCCTCGGAGGAACACAGGATGTGTTTCGAGAATGAGCGCAAAGAAATACCCTCGAAAAACCGTCCACACCTGCATTACCCCAAAGGTACAAAAATACCCCACAACCACCACAACGCAACGCTCCCCATTGCATATTTTCCTGTTTTGCCTAAGTTTACACCTATAATTGTAGGTGCTACAGTATACGCGACACACGCGCAAACCCCACCACACGCATCGTCCTTGCACAGAGCACCCCCCTTCCCGCCCTCTGCATATCGCCACGCCATACCGAACTGAGTAGAACCGAATGCTATTTACCGAAATTGAACTAAAACCCACTGTGCTCAAAGCCCTCGGCGAAATGGGTTATGAGACGATGACCCCGATCCAAGAACAGACCATCCCGCATATCGTCGCCTACAAAGACGTCATGGGCCTGGCCGAAACCGGCTCCGGCAAAACCGGCGCCTGCGCTATTCCGTTAGTAAACGCCATCGACACATCCGTTAAAGCCATCCAAGTCCTGGTCCTGGTGCCGACGCGCGAGTTAGCCCTGCAATACGTGCAGGAAGTCGACGAAATCGCCAAGCACTCCGAGACCGTGCCCTTCGCGATCTACGGCGGTTTTGACATGGACATCCAGAAAGCAAAAATCAACTACGGCGTACATATTCTCGTTGCCACGCCCGGCCGCCTGATCGACTTCATCTGGAACCACCGCCTGGACCTGACGCACGTCAAAACCGTCGTCTTGGACGAAGCCGACGAAATGCTCAAAATGGGTTTTATCGAAGACGTTGACTTTGTCATGGAATGCATGATGCAGGAGCACCAAACCTTGTTGTTTTCGGCGACGATGCCCAAGGAGATCGAGCGGCTGACCAAGCAGTATCTCAAGGAGCCCCAGCGCATCCAGCTCAACCGCGACCAAAAGGCTCCGCAGTCGCTCGTACACACCTTTATGCACGTCGGCCGCAACCGCTTCGAAAATCTCGTCGATTATATCAAAGACAGCGACATTCAACAGGCCATCATCTTCTGCAACTCGCGCGACAAAGCTTCCGACCTCAACCGCGACCTGCAGCGCAAAGTCGACTCGTGCGATATTATCCACGGCGGACTCGACCAGGACCGGCGCACCTCGATCTTCCGGCGCTTCCGCCAAAAGAAGATCCGCTTTATGGTCGCCACTGACGTCGCCGGACGCGGGCTCGATTTTTCTCACGTCACCCACGTCATCAACTACGACTTTCCCTTCAACACCGAGAGTTACACCCACCGCACCGGCCGGGCCGGGCGCATGGGGCGCGAGGGCACCGCGCTGACCTTTGTCGGCGACCGCGACCTGCGCGATCTCAAACGTCTGTTCAACTCCAACGATATCGAAGCCTTCTGGGAGGGCGATGAGCCCGATCTCAACAATATCACCGCTAAAAGCGGTGGCGGTGGTGGTGGTGGACGAGGTGGTGGCGGTGGACGAGGTGGTGGTGGCGGTGGACGAGGAAGAGGCGGTGGCGGCGGTGGACGTGGAAGAGGCGGTGGCGGCGGTGGCGGTGGTGGACGCGGAAGAGGCGGTGGCGGCGGTGGCGGAAGAGGTGGCGAAAAACCCGCCGCCAAAGCCGATTAACACACAAACACAGTACGCAACAAAAAACCGGTCCTACACTTTGGGCCGGTTTTTTGTTGCCCTTCCACAGATGCCTTGACTAGCCCCAACCCTTTTTTGTAGTCTTTCTGCGTCTCGCATCACGCTACTGTCTGCGCAATATTTCCCCAACTCAATCTCGAAACCCGAGTCGAGACCGGAGGTGAGCCCAAGGACAAACCCTGGACCGGCACGAGTTTTCTGCGGTCGACCTCAACGACTACCACTTCGTATTCGCCAGCGAGATCGAATTCGACGAGGTCAAAGGTTATTACGACGACGAAGTCTACGACCCGACGATCTCCTAACCTCGACAAGGAAATCCTATGAACGAGCAAGTAGCTTACGCCACGATGAGCGACCGCGAGAAATATCTCTTCGATCTCCAGGGTTTCTTAGTCGTCAAAAAATTCCTCGACGCCGACGAAATACAGGCCTTCAACGAGGCCATCGAAGCCAACGAGGACAAACGCGGCGAACACGCCAGCGGCCTCGAAAGCCCCGAACTGGCCGGCACGCACAAACGCGGCCACTACGCCGGCATGCTGACCTGGGACAAACCCTGGTGCCAACCCTTCCGCGACATCCTCGCACACCGCAAGCTCGTGCCCTATCTCAACACCTTCTTCGGCCGCGGCTGGAAACTCGACCACTCGCCCGATATCCTCACCGCCACCAAAGGCGCCGAAGGCCTCAACCTGCACGGCGACGGTCTGTCCACTTTCAACGGCTCGCGCTACTACACCCACCACAACGGGCGCATGCGCTGCGGTCTGATCAACTGCCAATTCTACCTCAACGACGTGCATCCCGGCGACGGTGGTCTTTGCGTAATCCCCGGCAGCCACAAAGCCAATTATTCATGCCCCGAGGACATCCGCCTTTACCAAGCCGATGAAGAAATCGTCTACCCAATCCCGCTTTCGGCCGGTGACTTAGTGATCTTCAACGAGGCCACCACGCACGGCACCCTACCCTGGCGCGGCGAGCAGGAACGCCGCACCCTGCTCTACCGCTACACGCCCAAATACATGCACTATGTCGGCGGCCACTACGAGACCAGCATGCCCGACTGGGTAGCCGAACTCACCGAGGCGCAACAGGCCGTACTCGAACCGCCCTATGTCTACCACCGCCCGCTGCTCGAAGACGACGGCGAAACGCTGGTTGCCCCCCGCCGCGAAGGAGAATAACATGGCACAGGACTGGCAACGCGACGAAGGCCCCTGTATCGGACTGGGCGAAGCCGGCGCCTTCGACGACATGCATCTTTTCGCTCCCTGCGTCGCCTATGAGGATGGCACCTACTCGCTGTGGTACAGCGGCTCGCAAAATACCGTCGCCGATCGCGTCTTCACCCTTGGCCTGGCCACTTCCAACGACGGCATCCACTTCGCCAAACACGATTGCACACCCGTCTGCCGCTTTACCGGCGGCCGCTCGATCCTCACCCCGACGCTCTTGCGCCATGCCGACGGGTCGCTCTGTCGCGAGCAAGGGCGGCTGCGCCTGTGGTTTTCCTCCTGCGACTTCCCCTCAGGCGACACACGCCACACGCTGCACCAAACCACCAGCGCCGACGGCATCACCTGGGACACCCCTTCCAACGAACAGCTCGAAAATGCCTACGCGCCGACCATTATCAAAGAAGACGGGCGCTATAAACTCTGGTTCACCGATGTCGGCCAGGAACCGTGGTGTATGCGCTATGCTGAAAGCAGCGACGGGAAAACCTGGCAAGTCACCCCCGAACCCGTCCTAGTCGTCGACCAGCCCTGGGAGCGCCATCGCCTGTTCTATCCGACGGTCGTCAAAATCGCCGGGCAATACTGGATGTGGTACGGCAGCTATAGCCAACACGGCGGCGAGGAAATGCGCACCGCCCTCGGCTGCGCCTACAGCGACGACGGCTTACAATGGCAAAAAGACCCGCAAAACCCGATCTTCGGCCCCGACGAGTCGCGCGACTGGGAATCGCATTATACGACCAGCCAATCTGTGTTGCGCCTAGACGACGGCTCTCTGCGCATCTGGTACGCCTCGCGGCCAGCGCCGCCTTTTGAGCACAAGTATTTCGCCATCGGCACGGCGCGCTGGCCGGACGCGCCTTAGGCGCACACCTGTGTTTACCTGAAAGAAAATCTCAAGCGGTCATTTCAAATCACGGAAGCGACAAGCCGATGAACCAACCCGAGACCTCTGTCACATCACGGATCGGACAATGGGCGTCCCGCCAACTCGCCGATTACGACGCGCACCACCCCGGCACGCTATTTGCCGAGGGTCTCGTGCTGAATGTCGCGGAGGGGTATGAGCTTCAATCTGCCGTGGCGGAGTTGCGTCAACGCCGAGGGGAACAGATTATCGGTTACAAGGTCGGCTGCACGTCGCCGAAGATTCGTGCACAACTCGGGATCGATCATTGTGTCACCGGCAGGTTGTACGACTCGGAACAACACGCGTCTGGCGCCGTGCTCTCGCGCACGAGATACGCAAACCTTGCGATCGAGGGTGAGTTAGCAGTCGAGCTGTCGCGCGAGCCGACCGTGGATGATTTTTCCGGGGTTGAGGTTCCCGCGTGTGTGGCGCGCGTGTTTCCCGTGATCGAGTTGCACAATCACGTGATGCGAGGTAAGCAGCCGTCGGCGGGGGAGCTGATCGCTAACAACGCGCTACACGCGGGTGTTGTCGCAGGGTGCGGCGCCAGCGCCGAAGAAACTTCTGGTGAACCATTGCTGGCGATATTCGCCAATGATCGATTGCTTGATGAGTGTGAGGGTGCCTCACTGATCCAGACGATTGGCTCTTCACTGGAGTGGCTGATGGAAATACTGCGGGCTCGTGGCGAGCGACTCAGCGCGGGCCAGATTATTTTAACCGGATCGATCCCGAGCTTGATTCCGGTGGGTGAAGACTGCTGTATTCGAGTCGATGCCGCGCCGTTTGGTCGCGCGGAGGTGAAGTTTATTACATGACTACTTTTCCAGTAAGAGCTTTACGTGGTTTACGACGACAGGAAGGTTGAGACATGAAAGGCGTCGCAAAAATCGGTACAGTCGGCGAAGAGCGGTTTGTCGTTAGCGAGCAACACCTGATCGACTTCGCTTACGACGGGATGCCCCAAATCCTTTGCACACCGTGGCTGATCTGGTTCTTAGAACACGCGGCGCGCAACGCCGTGCTGCCCCTGCTCGAGCCGGGCGAGAGCACCGTCGGGGTCGTCCTCAACGTCGAGCACTTAGCGGCGACGCCCCTCGCAGCAGAGGTCGTCTGTCGCGCGCGAGTGTTCTACGTCGACGGGCCGCTGATCTCGTTCCAGATTGAAGCCTACGACGAGCACGAAGAAATTGCCCGCGGCATGCACAAGCTGCGCGTGATCGAGGCCGCCCGCCTTGCCAAAAGGATGCAAAGCAAGACGCGACAGCCCTAGCGGCATACAACGGCGCCGCCAGCCACTGACACACATCCACACTAGCCTAACGGAGCACTAAAAAAATGGCAAAATATAGCGTCGCCATCATCGGCACCGGTCGCATGGGTGGCCTAATAGAAGACGAACTCACGACGAATCAGTTTTCCAGCCCCTACGGTCACTATCCCGCCTATCAGGCCATCGCCGAAACCGAAGTCATCGCCGTCGCCAACCGCGGCCAGGAGCGCCTGACGCGTTTCGCCGAACGCTTCAGCTGCGGCAATACCTATCTCGACTACCGCGAGATGATCGAGAAGGAAAAACCAGATATCGTCAGCGTCACCACCCCCTCGCTCGCGCGTGCCGAACCGATCGTCTTCGCCGCCGAGCACGGGGTCAAAGGCATCTACTCCGAAAAAGGTCTCTGCGCCTCGCTGGCCGAAGCCGACGCAATTACCGCCGCCTGCAAAGCACACGACGTCGCCTTCAACTGGGGTGCGATGCGCCGCCACCACGACAGCTTCAAGAAACTGCGCGATGCCCTCGCCGACGGGGCAATCGGCCAATTGCACTACGCGCAAATGTACAGTTACACGGATATCATAAAACACCACCCTCATACGCTTGACCTCGTCTCCATGCTTTTGGGCGATCCCGCCCCGCAATGGGTCGAGGGCCGCCTGGTCCAGCCGGGCGACCTGCTCGCCGCGAACGCCGCGCAACGCCCACGCGCCTATCCGTCCTACGACGCGGACCAACACGCCTTTATCCCGCCACCCGGCGAGGAAATCGCCGACCCGATGGTCGATTTCTTCCGTGTCGGCTACGAGGGCGGCGCCGAAGGCCATTTCCTGCCGGTCTCCGGCCTCTTCGACATCGAGGTCTACGGCAGCGAGGGCCGAGCCTTCGCCTGGGACAATGGCGAGACGATACGCATCCGCCGCAACAACCGTTCAGAAGGCACGATCGACGAAAAAACCATCCGCCCACAGGGCGAAAGCCCCACCGTCTGCACCATCCGCGACATCATCCGCCAAATCGAGACCGGCGAGCAGACCGCCGGCAATATCGACATCACCATGCAATCCGTAGAGGTACAATTCGGCCTGGCACATTCGCACTTGCAAGGTGGCGCCCGCGTAGAGCTACCGGTCGTCGACCGCTCGCTCTACATCCCCGGGGGCTGAAAAAATACACTATGCAAGCAACGCTATATTCCCGGAAATTAAGAGACCAGCGATGCAACTGACCCACCCCGACACCATAGCCGCGATAACAAAAAAGTGGCGCGGTAAACGCGACGCCAACAACCGCCCGATGGTAGCCGACCGCCTGCTCAAACGCATGCAGTCGGTCACAATTGAAGAGGCCTGGCACGTGCTCACCGAACACGACTACCACCATAATTTCGCCGGGGATTGGACCGTGCTCTTTCCCGAAAAGGTCTTGGTCGGACGAGCGATCACCTGCCGTTGGGTACCGATTCGGCCAGAGCTGCATCAGGCGATCTCAGAGCAAGGCAAGCGAGAGGGCCGGATCGGCTTTCCCAACTCGTGGGTCATCGACGAGATGGTCAACGGCGACGTGCTGGTGGCCGATCTTTTCGGTGCGGTTAACCTCGTCGGCGACAACTTGACCACTGCCATCAAGGCCAATGGCGGGCGCGGCATGGTCATCGACGGCGGCCTGCGCGATCTCAGACGGATCAAACAAATACCCGACTTCTGCACCTATGTAAAACGCATTCACCCCGAAGCGATTCCCGGCGTCACCATGCCCGATATCAACGGCATCACCCGCATCGGCCCGGCGACCTGTATTCCGGGCGATGTGGTGTTGGGCACCGAGGCCGGGGTGATTTTTATTCCGCCGCACTTAGCGGCAAAAGTCGTTAAATTTTCCGAAGATCACGCCGCACAGCGGCGATAATACTATAATGGCGGATCACCCCAACAGACGCTTGCGCACGACAAGCGGCAAGTAACCCGCCCATCAACCCGGAGCCACACCTTAATGAAAACGATCGCCTATTTCATCGTCGCCCTCACCGCTACCGCCGCCTCAGCCGACGACTGGCCGCAATGGCGCGGTCCGCAAGCCGACGGCGTCTGGCGCGAAACCGGCATTATAGACGCCCTGCCTGACTCAGGCCTCACCGCGCGGTGGCGAATGCCTATCGCTAGCGGTTATAACAGCCCTACCGTCGCCGAGGGCCGCGTCTATGTAATGGACCGCCTCACCAAGCCGGAACAGACTGAGCGCGTGCACTGTTTTGATGCGGCAAGCGGAGAAAATCTGTGGTCATACGCCTATCCGCGCGACTACCGCGACATCGGTTATACCGCCGGACCGCGCGCCAGCGTCGTCATCCACGACGGCCTGGCCTACGCGCTGGGCACGATGGGCGACTTGCATGTCTTCGACGCGGCGACCGGCGATATCGTCTGGCAACGCGACCTCAACGCACAATACGCGATTCGCATGCCGGTCTGGGGCATCGCCGCATCGCCCGTCATCTATGAAGGATTGCTGATCGTACAGATCAGCGGCGAGGGCGCCTGCTTAGTCGCCTTTGACCACCGCACCGGCGAGGAACGCTGGCGCGCCCTCGCCGACCAGGCCAGTTATTCAACCCCAATCATTATCGAGCAGGCCGGGCGGCAAGTACTCGTCGCTTGGACCGGTGATAATGTCGTCGCCCTCGACCCCGCCTCAGGTCAAGTGCACTGGCAATACGCCTTTCCACCCAAGCAGATGACCATCTCCATCGCCTCGCCGGTTGTCGCCGCAGACCGGCTCTTTGTAACCAGCTTCTTCGACGGGTCGCTAATGCTCAAATTATCTCCGGACCAATTATCGGCGACAAAGATCTGGCAACGCGTCGGCGCTTCCGAACAAAAAACCGACGGCCTGCATTCGACGATCACCACCCCATTGATCGTCGGCGAACATATCTACGGCATCGATAGCTATGGCGAGTTTCGCTGTCTCGACGCGGCGAGCGGCGAGCGTATCTGGGAAGACCAGACCGTGATACCGCGCGCGCGCTGGGGGACGGTGCACCTGACCCCGCACGGCGATAAGGTCTGGATCTTCAACGAACGCGGCGACCTGCTCTTGACTAGCCTCTCGCCCGAAGGCGTAACGATCCACGGCCGCGCCCACCTCATCGAGCCGACCCGCGACCAACTCAACCAGCGCGGCGGCGTCGTCTGGTCGCACCCGGCCTATGCCAATCGCCATATCTTTGTGCGCAATGACGAGGAGCTGGCCTGTTTTAGTCTTGCCGCCAAACCCTGACGAAGGGGAAGCCGGTCTGGTCGCGGAGTGCGGCTCCGGGTGTTTCTCTTAGTCCCCCGGGCCGTCGCCCATCGGAAGGCTTGCGCCTCCACTCCCCCCGCACTAGCTCGCCAGGCCCTCTTACCCCACCCCACCCCGAAGAACACCCTACGCCGCACCCCGACCAGACCTCGGAAACTGTAGTGGTTTCTGCTAGGATCTTGTAAACCCTACAAAGTCATAATCTTTAGTTCAGACAGCGCATCGTCAGTGGGAATAGCAACGGCCTGTACATCTTCAAGGGCGGAGGCATTTTTATTTTTTATTGTGATAATACGGGGCTTGGCGCGACCCAGAAGACAAGAAGGATCTCGAACAAGAAATCATCCTGCAGCTGTGGCATTCAGCGGATAAATACAACGAGCAGTACAAACTGTCGACTTGGATCTACCGCATTGCGCTCAATGTCGCAATCTCCTTTTGCGCCGCGAAAGCAGCCGCAAAAAAAGAATCTCACCGATCGACCAGGAGATTATCGAACGCGTCGCCGACGAATGCGAACCGCAGGGTCTCGAAAACAATCTCGAGCGACTGTACTACTTTATTTACCAGCTCGACGAGCTAAATCGCGCACTGATGCTCCTGTATCTCGATGCCCCCCCTATAAGGAGGTCGGCGAAATCCTCGGCATCAGCGAGAGCAATGTCGCCACCAAGATCAGCCGCATTAAACAACAGATCAAACAGGCCTTTAAAGCTGAACCGGATCAATAAATCGAGTCACCACATGAATATGGAACTGCAGGAACTCAAAGACCTTTGGCGCCAACACGATGAAAAATTAGCAAGGCGGGTCAAACTCAATATGCACTTACTAAAAAAGATAGAACTCAAAAACACCCGTTCGGCGCTGCGCAAGGCAACTCTCGATCCGGTCTTCAGTCTGATCTTCGGCTTTTTTATGCTGATTCCGTTGGTACCGTTCATTTACAACCACAGCCACCGGCCTCGCCCTCTACGCCCTGCTGCTGGTTATCGACAGTATCTCGCGACTGTCGATCATCGACGCGATCGACTACGACGGGTCCGTGATCCAAATCCAGCAGCAAGTAGAGCGACTGAGTATTCACAACCTGCGCTACACCTTGCCGCTCAATATTTCCTGGGGTGCATTATGGCTTTTTGTGCCGATCGTCTGCCTGAAAGGCCTCGGCGATTTCGATATCTATTCGCTGCACCAAGGCTGGATCATGTGAGATATTGCGATTTGCTCGCTGCTCGGGATCGTCTTCGCCGGACTCGCCGTCTGGCTGTCGCGACACTACAACACCGACCAGATCACCCAGCCCTGGCTCAAGAAAACGATGGACCAGTTGGCGGGCCGGAGTCTGGCGAAAGCCAGGGCCTCGCTCAAGGAAATAGAGGATTTCGCGCGGGAAAGTTGAACAAATTGCAGCGGAAGGTGACTTTCAACCGGATGATCGCAGTCGTCGAAAGCCATCATCCGCTGCGATACCGCCAATCAACCCACAATAATTTCAGATCCCGCACTACGCCCCTACCCACAAACCCAAGCATCCCTCGCCCACCAGCGCAAATCACATAAACCTTGCCTAGGCAATAACGCAAAACGCGATACACACTATCTATTGTCAAAAATAATAACATATTATAAATAATAGATATATATTCGGCATTGTAATTTACACTGCTTTTTTATCCCACCGCCTTGACGCCTGCACACTTGTTCACTACACTAAAAGGCAGAGAATTTCTTAGATTAGCAGGCACCTTTTACCAAACAGCGGCTCCTCTGCTCTCCCCCCGGAGCCTTTGTTCTCCCCCTGCAGTTTAAGCTTCTCCCATTGTCCGCCAGTCGGACGCCTGCCCTTTAGGCGCCGCGACTCTTTATATCATTTATAGGTTCTAGCGAAAACCACCAAAGTTAGCCGAGGGCAGTTTGCGGATATACCCGCAGCGGCTTTGCTGTCCCTGATTTTGCAGGAGAGCCCTCGGAGCCTCGCAGGAGCGAGGCGAGAATGAGCAAGGATATATCCGCAAACTGCCCATTCCCACCCAACTTTAGCGACCATCGATAGCAGCCCTATACCAAACCACTATGGAAGTAATGGCTAAAACCACAACCAACGGACACGCCAACGACAAAGCCGTCTACGACGAAAGCAAAATAAAAACACTTTCGTCCCTCGAACACATCCGCCTGCGCACCGGCATGTATATCGGCCGCCTCGGCTCGGGTTCTGACCTCGACGACGGCATCTACATCCTGCTCAAGGAAATTGTCGACAACTCCGTCGACGAGTTTATCATGGGCCACGGCAAGCAGGTCGATGTCACCATCGATGAAGACCTCGTTAAAGTCCGCGACTACGGCCGCGGCATCCCGCTCGGCAAGATCGTCGAGTGCGTCTCGGTGATCAATACCGGCGCCAAATACAACGACGACGTCTTCCAATTTTCCGTCGGCCTCAACGGCGTCGGCACCAAAGCCGTCAACGCGCTCTCTTCGCACTTCGTCGTGCGCGCCTACCGCGACGGCAAATACGCCGAAGCCGTCTTCTCGCGCGGCGACCTACTCTCTCAAAAGAAGGGCAATACCCCCAACGAGCCCGACGGCACCTACTTCGAATTCCTGCCCGACACCGAGATCTTCAGCGAATACGACTTCAACTACGAGTTCGTCGAGCGGCGGATGTGGAACTACGCCTGTCTTAACAGCGGCCTGAAACTGCTCTTCAACAAACAGAAATTCGAGTCGAAGCACGGCCTGCTCGACCTGCTCAAAACCGAAGCTGGCGAAGACGGGCTCTACGGCCCGGTCTACTACAAGGGCCAGTATCTCGAATTCGCCTTCACGCATGTGCAGAGCTACGGCGAAGCCTACCGCTCGTTCGTCAATGGCCAGTACACCTCAGACGGCGGCACACACCAAAGTGCCTTCCGCGAAGGCGTGTTCAAGGGCGTCAACGAATTCTACAAGAAAAACTTCAACGCCGTCGATGTGCGCGACGGGGCCTTCGGCGCGGTCGCCGTCAAGGTCAAAGACCCGGTATTCGAGTCGCAGACCAAGAACAAACTCGGCAACACGGATGTGCGCGGCTGGATCGTCAACGAGACTCGTGAAGCCATCGTCGACTTCCTGCACAAGAATCGGCAGGCGGCCGACAAGCTCGAACAGCGCATCGTACACAATGAAAAGCTGCGTAAAGAGCTCAACGCCGTAAAAAAAGAGGCCAAAGAAGCCGCCCGCCGCATCGAGATCAAGATCCCGCAGCTCAAAGACTGCAAGTTTCACAAGGGCGACAAAAAACGCGGCGAAGAAACCTCCGTCTTCTTGGCCGAGGGCGCCTCGGCCGCCGGCCCCATCGTCTTCGCGCGCGACCCCGAGACCCAAGCCATCTTCACGCTCAAGGGCAAACCGCAAAACCTCTTCGGCAAGACGCGGGCCTCAATCTACCGCAACGTCGAACTCTACAATCTGATGATGGCCCTCGGCATCGAAGAGGACGTCGAGCATCTGCGCTACAACAAGGTGATCATCGCCACCGACGCCGATGTCGACGGCTTCCATATCCGCAATATCCTGATGACCTTCTTCCTCACTTATTTCGAAGAGCTGGTCACCAGCGGCCACGTCTACATTCTAGAAACGCCGCTATTCCGCGTCCGCAACAAAAAAGAAACGATCTACTGCTACGACGAACGCGAGCGCAAACGCGCTGAGAAGAAGCTCAAGGGCAGCGCCGAGATCACCCGCTTCAAAGGCCTCGGCGAAATCTCCCCCAAAGAGTTCGGACAATTCATCAACGGCGATATCCGCTTGGTCAAAGTCGGCGTGCGCTCATTGGCGACCGTGCCCGAAACCCTCGGATTCTACATGGGCAAAAACACCCCCGACCGCCGCGACTACATTATGGAGCACTTGATCTAATGGCCTATATCGACAGCCTCTACGACGATTACTTCTTAGAGTACGCCTCCTACTACATCAAGGAGCGCGCTATCCCGCACGTCGACGACGGACTCAAACCCGTGCAACGCCGCATCTTGCATTCGCTCAACAAAATCGACGACGGCAAATTCCACAAGGTCGCCAATGTCGTCGGCCAGACCATGCAATACCACCCGCACGGCGATCAGTCGATCTACGGCGCACTCGTAGTCTTGGCCAACAAAGACCTCTTTATCGAGAAACAGGGCAACTTCGGCAATATCCACACCGGCGACGACGCCGCCGCCGGCCGCTATATCGAATGTCGCCTGACGCCGCTGGCCAAGGAGGTGCTCTTCAACAAGGAGATCACCCCCTATGTCGATTCCTACGACGGCCGCAACCAAGAGCCCGTAGTCTTCCCCGCCAAGATCCCGGTCCTATTGGCGCAAGGCGCCGAGGGCATCGCCGTCGGCATGGCCACCAAAATCCTGCCGCACAACCTCGCCGAGTTGTGGCAGGCGCAGATCGCCTATTTGCAGGACCAGCCCTTCGAGATCGTGCCCGATTTCCCCACCGGTGGTTTCGCCGACTTCTCCGAATACAACAATGGCAACGGCAAGGTCCTGGTGCGCGCCAAGCTCGACACCTCCGACCCCAAGCGCATCGTAATCCGCGACGTACCCTTCGGTTCTAATACCGAACAGCTCATCGCCTCGATCGAAGATGCCGCGCGTAAAAACAAGGTCAAGATCGGCCCCATCTCCGACTATACCGCCGAGGAGGTCGAAGTCGAGATCAAGATGCCGCGCGGCACCTATACCGAGGAGATCGTCGACGCGCTCTACGCCTTCACCGACTGCGAGATGTCGATCTCAGCCAACCTGATGCTGATCAATGACCAGCACAAACCGCAGGTCATGAGCACCGTCGAGGTTCTGCAGCACAATGTCGACCGCCTAGTCGACATTCTCAAAGCCGAGCTCAATCTCGAAACCGAGCTGCTCAACGCCCGGCTGCACGCCAAGACCCTGGAGCAAATCTTCATCGAAAATCGCGTCTATAAGGCGATCGAAGAGCAGACCACCACCGCCAAAGTTACCGAGGCGGTACGCAACGGCTTGTTGCCTTTCGCCGACCAGATCAAGCAGGAGGTCACCGACGAGGACATCGACACCCTGCTCAAGATCCCGATCCGACGCATTTCGCTTTACGATATCAACCGCGCCAAAAAAGAGATGACCGATATCCGCCGTCGCCTGCGCGAAATCAGAGACCACCTGGCCGTCATCATCCCCTACACCATCGATTTTATCCAAGGGCTGCTCGATAAATACGGCGACCAGTTCCCGCGCCGCACCCAAGTCATATCGTTCGACAAGGTCGACGTGCGCGACGCGGCCAACCGCGACCTCAAGATGCGCTACGACAACAAGACCGGCTACCTCGGGCACCAGGTCAACGGCAACGTGCTCTTCGACGTCTCGCTCTACGACCGCGTGCTCTCGATCCGCAAAGACGGCTCCTACTCGGTCGTCGACGCGCCCGACAAGCTCTTCGTCGGCAAGGGCATGCTGCACTGCAGTTTTGTCGACAAGGACCAGGTCTTCAACGTCGTCTACAAGGACAAGGAGGGCGCGACCTATATCAAGCGCTGCATCGTCGACAAGTTCATCCTCGGCCGCAACTACGAGCTAGTACCCGAGGACTGCAAGCTGATGAAGCTGACCACCAACTCCGAGAAAAAAATCGCGCTCGACTACAAACCCAAACCGCGCCTGCGCCTGCTCAACGAGACCTTCCCGATCGACCAATACCCAATCCGCGGGTTGCGGGCGGGCGGCATTCGTTTGAGCTCTAAGGAGCTGGAGAGCTGTAAGCTCGTGTGAGACCAGCAGGCCTTAGCAGCGAGCGATGCCGCATCCTGCGAAACAACAGGCTCTTTGGGGCTGTGCCTTCAAAGTCGCCTCTGCGGCTAGCTACCGATGGAAAACGCTATCATGCTCAAAGGAAACCCGGGCCGTCCCGTCGTCAGCAAAGGAAGTCATGCTGATGCAATTTTATTCCGAGAAAGGTCGCCAGGGGAAGCCGAGCTTTGCAACACAGCGCGTCTATTTTAGCGTGGACACCTGGTAAGGGAAACCATGCCCGTTACCAGGTGTCGAACACTACAACCCTGACTGGCCGCAATGGTTCGATCAGTTGAAGTCCCGATTCAATTCCAGGCTCAACAGCCGATGTGCTCACTACCGAACACATCGGCAACACTTCCGTTCCCGGTATGACGGCCAAACCGATCATCGACATTCTGATCGCGGCGCAGCGACCTCGCCAAGGTCAAATCGCTGTTGGGCGAGCTAGGTTATTTCCGCCAGGTCGAAGGCCGCATTAAAGGCAAACCTGCCGCCCCACCATCCCTATCTCTGCCGTTAAACTAGCCCAGAGCTAACACACCACATGGCCTTCCTAAATTTCCTCAGACGAAGCCCGAATACACGCAACGCCTCAGCGACCTCAAATCGCAACTATCCCTAACACGACCACGACCGACAAGCGTATATCAACGGTAACGAAATGCTGTACAAAGAAATGTACAAGGATATGAACCAGAGAGAGACGATATGACCACACCTCCAAAGCCCATCGCCCACTGGCCCCTAGCCGGCGACACCAACGACGCCGTCGGCGACCACCACGGCCAAGCCGATGCGCTGACCTACACCACAGGCCCTGACGGCACCGACGCCACCGCGGCTGAATTCAACGGCAGCAATAACCGTATCCGCGTCGAAAACCACCCCGACCTGCACTTGGGCACCGGCGACTTCACCGTCTCGGCGTGGATCCGCTGCCAAGCCCAAATGACGCATGTCTTCGGCGATATCCTGGCGAAATTCGACCCCGTCGGGCGCACCGGCCTCAACCTCCATATCGCCGGGTCATCACCGGCCTATAGCGCGATGTCCGATCAGCGCCACGTGCACTTCGGCATCGACGACGGCTATATCGGCCCCTGGCAAGATTACGGTAAACCGGAGCGGAGCAACTCCAGCGTCACCGCTACCGCCACCTGGCAAGGCGAGCTCTACGCCGGCATCGCCGACGCCGATACCCCCCAAAAGGCCTGCCGGGTGTTCCGCTACGGCGGCGAGCAAACCTGGCACGACTGCGGCCGGCTCGGCAACGACGACAAAATTCTCTCCGTTATGTCGATGCTCGTGCACAATGACCGGCTCTACGCCGGCGGCGGCAATTGGGATTGGGACAAGGCACTAAAAAAGATGCCCGGCTTCATCTCGGGGAAAGTGCATGTCTTCGAATACCAGGGCGGCACCGAATGGCGCGACCTCGGCCAGGTCGGCGAGGGCCACCGCATCATGTCGCTGGGCTCGTTCGACGGCGACCTCTACGCGGGATTGGGTCAAGAAGGCGGCGGCAAGGTTTTTCGCTATACCGGCAGCGACTGGCTCGACTGCGGCGCGCCGGATGGGCTAAATATCGAGAGCTTCCTGCCCAGCGGCGGCGCTCTCTACGCGGCGACGCACGGCAGCGTCTACCGCTACGAAGGCGACACGACGTGGAACTGCATCGGCAAAGACCCGCACGGCATCACCCAGATCCATTCGATGGCCGAGATCGGTGGCCAACTGTGGATCGGCACTTGGCCACAGGGTTATGTACTGCGGTGCGAACCCTCCGGCGAGTGGGTCATCACCGGACGTCTCGGGCTGCCGGAAGGTTTATTCGAATGCAATGAGGTGATGGACCTACGCGTTTACAATGGCAAGCTCTACGCCGCGCTAATCCCCAAAAGCCAAGTCTGGCGTTATGAATCCGACGGCCATTGGACACTCATCGCCAGCCTGGCCAGCCGGCGCGACTGGTTGCCGGAAGACCCCGATACCTGGTGCCGGGTTACCAGCCTGAACGCCTACGCCGGCCAGTTGTGCGCGGCGACCGGCAGCTGTTACAGCCGGGCTGAGCACCAGGACGCCGAGGACACTTTGGGCCGGGTGCACGGTTTTACCGCCGGCCAGGTCTGCAGCCACGAACGCGATATCGGCGGCGATTGGACGCATGTCGCCGCCGTGCGCGCGGGCCAAGAGACCCGGCTCTACGTAAACGGCAAGCTTTCTTCAACGGCCCAAGCCCCTGCGCACACGACCTTCGACCTGACGAACGCCAGCCCGCTCTATATCGGCTATGGCGCGCAAACCTATTTCAAGGGCGCGATAGCCAACGTGCGAATCTACGGCAACCGACTCGACGACGAGACCATCCGCCAGCACAGCGCCTTGAGCAGTTGATAATTGAGCGCTTAAACTGCCGATTTACCCCGAAAAACCGACCTTTAAAAGGCAACAATAGTCCGGCCAAATACTCCTGATTTATCTTCGCGTCCCAAACGTGCGGTCGACCGCACATTTGATTTAGCACACGGCGAGCTATCGCAAGCTCGCCAGCCACGCCCGCATCTCGGCCGGATCCTCTTTAAACATCAGCGAACCGGGCACAATAAAATCGGCGCCGGCTTCAGCGAGTTTCGGCACGGTATGACGGCGAATACCGCCATCGGCCTCGACCACGGTCTGCAAACCGCGGGTTGCGATCTCCGCCTTAGCCCGACGGATCCGTCCGGGTGCCGTCTCATCCATTTCCGCGCCCTTAATACCTGCTTTGGTCCCGAGCAAGCATAACACGTCCAGCCGCTCCCAATAGGGGTCGAGCAGGTCAATCTCCTCCTCCAACAATAGCGACACTCCGGCCTGTAGCCCCCTGGCTTTTATCGCGTCCAACACCGCACCCGGATCGTCGACCGCGTCGAAACAGAAAATGATGACATCGGCACCGGCCTCCGCAAAAGGCTCGATCCACGCGGACGGACCGGTCGTCATCAGATGTATCTCGAAGGGCCGTTCGCTGTGCGGGCGTAATGCGGCCACCAAATCGGGGAAAAAAAGCATCGTCGGCGAGTAGTGACCATCGGCCACGTCGAGGTGGAAACGCTCCGAATACGGTTCAACGCGGCGCATATCGGCGGCGAGGTCGACGAGATTGGCGGACCACAGCGAAGTTGAGCATTTGAGCATCAGTAGAACCTCTTGCTGCAAAGGGGCGAAAAGGCGCACAATATAGCCAAGACCGCGAACAACCGCCATTTGCCGAGCCGATGTGCTGCGACTTATTCTTTAAGCGTTGGCCAGGCGGATAGGCGATGGGGCCGCAACCCTAGTAACGATCGACAAATTGACTCCAGGCGTTAACCCAGCGGAGGGGCTGGCCACAGCGCGTATTTTCATGGGCTGATACGGGGAATAGGACCTGGCCGGAAGGGGTGTAAGTGGTCGTGATGACGGCCCGGGGGACTTTTAAAAAAAAACCGCCGTGGTCACCTCCGCAGCCCTCGCACTAACTAGCAAGAACTAAAGAGTATCCCTAGAAGTTGCGCGATGTACCAAAGACAATAAGGACCGAGTGCACAGATGACAACAGAACAATTAACCACTGCTCAAGACCTGCGCATCATCGCCCACGAATCGCCGGAATGGACCGGGAGCGACGATATCTACGCCGATAAAACGCGGCACCTGCGCGCCGGCAGGCGGATCGTTAGAACCTGCATTGAGGCCATGCGCGTCAGCGGCACCATTTCGGAATGGGAAGAATGGACCGGGATAGCCTTGCCCGAGCAGGGCGACTATGTGATCCCGCTGGCGCTCGCACCGCTCACCGTCAACCGCGAGACCAACCAGGCCACTCATCTCGAACCTAATGTCTGGGTCGAGCACCGAGTCGGCTGATGCGTACCGCTGCTGTGGCGCTCCTCGCCCTGTGCATGGGCTGCGCATCCATCGTGCCGATAGAAGAGATCGCGCCGGTCGTCGCCAGTGACGCCTTAGAGCGTCTGCCGCAAGCCGGCAGGCGACAGATCGCTACCGGGCGTATCGACTTCCCGCTCTTGGCCGCTGCCGTCTTCGTCGAGTCGAATCGCGAGCGCCGCAAGCACGATCTGCCATCACTCGCTTACCTGCCCGCACTCGAAACCATCTCGACGCTGCACGCCAGCGATATGGCTCTGCACCGATTCTTCAACCACGTCAATCCAGTCGATGCTTACAGACGCACCCTCGCCGACCGCCTGGACCTGGTCGATCTGCCCGCGTCGTTCTACGCCGAAAATATCGCGCGGACCTTCCCCTTGCAGATCGATATCCGCACGGACCAACCCGGCGCTCTGCACTCAACCGTCTACCCGCTCGATACCCCCGGCCAATTCAGCCTCACGCCCAACGGCCCACCGATCCCCCCCCACACTTATGCCAGCTTCGCGCACGACCTGGTCGAAGACTGGATGAACTCCCCCTCCCACCGCAGCAACCTGCTCGATACACAAGCGAAATACCTCGGCTGCGGCTGCGCGCTCGAAGTCGACGAGGTCGGGTTTCCGACGTTGGTCTGCGGGCAGGTTTTCTACGCGTATTGAAAGAAATTTCCGCTTATAACAGCAGCAGCACAGGATTAAATCCTTATTAAATCCTGTGATACCACCAAGCCCACGCAGACCGCCATGGCCGAATCGGCTTGGCAAGACTCTTTCCAAACAGCGGGCATTCGCCCCTATATCGTGGTCTACGAAGAATAAGACATAGAACTTAGTCGACCCCCACCCGCTGATCCGCCACAACCTCTCCGACCCGCGTCTCCCGCCCATCGGGCCACACCACCCGCACCAACGCCCTTTGTGCCGCACCTAAGCCAAAATGCGCTACCAACTCGCCCTGCGACAAATAACCGCCTGCCATGCCGAATTCCCGCACCTGCACCCGTCCGCCGGCCTCGACCCACACCTTCGCACCAACCCCCCGCGCCGCCGGCAATACCACTTGCAGCCAGTGCTTGCCCTCGTCGCCGTCGTTGCGCAACAACACCGCCCGACCGCCATTATTACTCACCACCAGATCCAAGTCTCCGTCCAAGTCCCAATCGGCCAACGCACTACCGCGACTGACGCGGCGCTCGATAAAAGCCGATACATCGGAAAACGTGCCGCCGTCGTTGCGCCAAAGCTGATTGGCCTGAGCGTGCGTGATCACCCCGCTCAGCATTTCGATGTGGGCGAGAATATGGCCGTTGGCGGTGAATAAGTCCTCGTCACCGTCGTGGTCGTAGTCAAAAAAATGGGCGCCAAAACCCACTCGCCGGAGGCTGCCCTCCGCCAAACCGGTAACATTCGTGCGATCGGCGAAGCTGCCGTCGCCCTCGTTGCGATAGAGCGTATTGGTCTCGTAGGCCAAATTGGTGACGAAAATATCAGGACGCTGGTCGCCGTCGTAATCGCCGAAGGCCACGCCCATGCCCGCCTCGGCCTTACCGCTCTCGTTATAGGCCGTCGCCGACGTCAAGCTTTGATCGGCGAAAATACCCTGGCCGTCGTTGCGGTAGAGGAAATTTGCGACACCGTCATTGGCCACATAAAGATCGACATCCCCATCCGCGTCATAATCGGAGGTCGCCACCCCCAAGCCCTTGCCGGCCTCATTGTACAAACCCGCCGCGCCCGTCACGTCTACATAACCCTGGCCGTCATTGCGGTAGAGCACATCCGATTGCCCCGGATAGGCGTCGGGTCCGCAATAGTCGCGCACTTGCGCTTCGCAAATTTCATTGTCGGATAGCTCGAAAGCGAGATAATTCACTGCGTAGAGATCGAGATCGCCATCGAGGTCGTAATCAAAGAAGGCCGCGCTCGTACTCCATGCCTCGTTAGCAACGCCCTGATCAACTAGGGTGAAATGCAGCGCCCCGTCGTTGCGATAGAGCGCGTTTGCGCCCCAATTACTCGCATAAAGGTCGAGATCGCCGTCGGCGTCGTAATCGGCCGCGGCGCACCCCATTCCGTAACCTCCGTCCTCCGCACCGGATGCCGCGACCCACGAGAAAGACCTGCCGTTATTGCGATAGAGGCGATTACCCTCGCCGGTAGACTCCGGCAAGCTATGGCCGTCGACCAGATATAAGTCGGCCAGCCCGTCGCCGTCAAAATCAGCGCCGCAGACACCCGCGCCCAAGGTCTCGGCGATATAATACTCGCCACTCGCGCCGTGGGTATGCACAAAATCGACGCCAGAATGCGCCGTGATATCGACAAAACGACGATGCACCGCTGGGGTGGGTAAAGCCGCATCAGCCGCAGGTTCCTGCACGATCGAATCCTGACCTTTCCCGCTAGCATAGGAACGCGCCGGATTACTTAGAATCAGCTCAAGGTCGCGCGGCGGATGCCCCTGCAACACAGCAAAGCGCGCCAGGGCGGCGCGGCTTTTTTCGTGGTTGGATATTTTTGCATAGGCCTGACCCAGACCGTACCAGGCATCGGCGTGCTCGGCATCGCGCGCCAATAAACGCTCAAAGTGCCGTATCGCCTGTTCGTCGCGCCCTTGTTGCGAACGCAGTTGCCCTAGCCCGTAATGGGCTTCCGGGTTTTCCGGATTCAGCGCCAACGCGTCCTGCAAATATACTTCAGCATCAGCCCGACCCTGCATCAAGTACAGCCGCCCCAACGCCGCATGTATGCGCGCGTCTTCGGCATCCGCCACCAATGCCCGTGAATAAGCCTGCTTGGCCTGGCGATAATAGCCCAGACTATTTTGCACCCGTCCCAGGTTGTAGTGTATGAAAGCCGCGCCCGGTGCCAACTCCACCGCCTTCGTCAGATGCGTCAGAGCTTGTTGCTGGCGGCCCTGCAATACATAAAGGCACGCCAGATCGTTGTGCAATACGGCATAATCCGCATGCAACGCCAATGCCCAACGATATAGTCCCTCGGCCCGATCCGCCTCACCGCCCACCACCAACGCCGCAGCAACGATGCGATAACACTCGACGAAGTCCGGCCGCGTCGCCAGCGCATTTTGGCAAAGACCCGAGGCCACGGCATACTCGCCGCGGGCGAAATACGCCAGCGCCTCGGCATATTCTGGCGGAGCCTCTTTAACTTCGACAGACTCGGGCACAACCTCGGTAACGGCCTCGGCACGTTGCGCTGAAAACTCCGTCGTAGGTGGATCATTCGCACAAGCCGCCAACAGATATAACAACACTAGATAACATGGCCTATACATCATCTATAAAATATAGCCTTGTCGACGCCTATCCGCTCCGTACGTCCCGCCGGAGCCTGGTGGATGCCTTGTCGGCGTCCATCAGGCTCCGTAGCTTAAACCACGTCATGGCCATACTGATTCTGCTCACGTTCCTGTCCAGCATGACCTTATCCGGTCTGATCTTCTACGAGCGCTACCTCGTCCAGGGATTCCTCGACAACTTCACCCTATTGCTGCTCGCCGGTGCCGGCTCCGTCGCGTTGTTCTGTATCGCCTCGTTAGCGCTCTTGCCGACGGCCAGGGGGGAGCGGGTGCGCAAAATCTGGCTCGGCCTGCTGGCTACCGGCCTGACGTACGCGGCAGCCGACATACTCGCCGGCTTGGCGCTAATCCCGCCGCTTTCCCCCGCCCTAGTCGGTGACCAAATCGTGCACCACCGCCTAGTACCCAACACGCATTCAGCCCTCTACAGCCGCGATTTTAGCTATATACAACGCGTCAACAATATGGGTCTGCGCGGTCGCGAAACCTCAGTGCAAAAAACACCGGGCACCCGTCGCATCGCCTTGCTCGGCGACTCCTTCATCATGGGCAAGGGCGTCGAAGACGAAGAAACTGCCGCCGCCGTGCTCGAACACGCGCTGCGCCAGGACGGCCACTTGGTCGAAGTCCTCAACGGCGGCGTCGACAGCTACGCGCCGATTCTCTCGCTCTTGCAGCTGCGCACGCTCTTCGCCCCATTAGACCTCGACCTAGTCGTGCTCAACCTCGATATGAGCGACCTCTTGCAGGAACAAGCCTATCGTGGCCGCGCCGCCTACGATAAAAGCGGACGACTAATCGGCGTCGACGGACGCCTCGACGAGCTGGGGCTGACCCGCACGCAACGCTGGCGCAACTGGATCAACGAGCATCTCTACTTTAGCCGCCTGTTCGTCTACTACATCCAGCATTGGGCACACCGGCACCAGGGCGTCAACGTCGCCAATGTCGTCGGCATGGCCAACCCCGCGATCCTCGCACACACACTCGCCTCCGACACCGACAATCGCGACGAGCAGTGGCGACTGCTCTTTTCCAGCATCCTCGACATGCGTACTTTCTGCGCCGAACGCGGCATCAACTTCATCCTGACAACCTACCCCTGGGGCCACCAGATCAACGAGCGAGAATGGACGCCCGGCCGGCTTGCCTTCGTGCCGGAGGGCGCCGTTATTTCGGACCGGAGCCCGCAACGCGTCCGCGACTTTGCCGCGAGCAGCGGCATCGAGTTTCTCGACCTTTTTCCCGCCTTTCGCGCCTACAACGGCGAGGCTCCGTTATACTACTCATTCGACATGCATTGGACACCCGCCGGACACCGCCTCTTAGCCCTCGAGTTGCAACGGCTTATCGCGGACCGGCCCTGACACCACGCCCGGAGATATAAACATGGATTGGGACCTAACGAGTTATTTCCCCGCCTTTAACAGCCCGGACATGCAGCAGTTCAAAACAACGTTGCAAAGCGATCTTTCCGACCTACGCCAACAAGCCGCTAACCTCGCGCCGCTCGACACGGACAACGCCGACGCCTGGCAAGCCGTCTTCCTCGCGTCCGAAGGCCTTACCGACCGGCTCTCGCACCTCGGCTCCTATCTCGGCTGTCTTTCCTCTGCCGACGCCCGCAACGAGGATTATGCCCGCGAAGAAGCGGCCTTCGCGCTCTTCGACGCCGAGAGCGAAAAACTCGACGTCGAACTACTGCGCGCGCTCAAAGACACGTCGGACGAAATTTTCACGGCCTTCACTCAGCGGCCCGAACTTGCCAATTGCGAACATTTTCTGCGCCGCCAGCGCGAAGAAGCGCAACGAACTATGAATCCCGAGCAGGAGATGCTCTCCGCCGATCTCGGGGTCGACGGACTGCACGCCTGGGGCCGCCTCTACGGTTCAATCTCCGGCAAGCTCGAATTCGACATAGAATACCCCGACGGCCGCAGCGAACGCCGACCGATCTCCCAGCGTCGCGCCTTGATGGAAGATCCCGACCGCCGGATCCGCAAAGCCGCTTTTGACGGCGGCAACCGCGCCTGGGCAAGCATGGAAGACGTCGCCGGTGCCGCGCTCAACGCGATCTCGGGCACCCGGCTGAGCCTCAACAAACACCGCGGCGTCGAGCACTTCCTCGATGTCGCCCTCTTCCAAGCGTCGATTTCGCGCAAAACCATCGACGCAATGTTCACCGCCATCAATGAGCAAATCGAGTTGCCGCGACGTATCCTCGCGCTCAAGGCGCGCCTGCTCGGCACCGAGGGCATCGCCTGGTACGACCTCGGCGCGCCCTTGCCCCTGGCCGACCAGGATCCGCTCTCCTGGGCCGAGGGCAAAGACCTAGTCGCGCGATCTTTTTCCGCCGCCTACCCGCTGCTGGGCGAATTTGTCAAACAGACCTACGAACGCGAATGGATCGACTACACCCCGCGCACCGGCAAACGCCCCGGTGCCTTTTGCACCGGCTCGCTGCTCAGCCGCGAATCGCGTGTCTATATGACCTATAACGACACACTCGGCGACGTGCGCACCCTCGCGCACGAAATCGGCCACGCCTTCCACAGCTATATCATGCGTGACGTGCGCACCTACGCGCACTGCTACCCGATGACCCTGGCCGAATCGGCCTCTACTTTCGCCGAGATGATCCTCACCGAAGGCATCCTCGCCGACCCCTCTTTCAGCCCGGCGCAAAAAGCCAGCGCCCTCGACCAGGAAGTCGGCCACGGCGCGATCTTCTTGATGGACATACCCGTGCGCTATCAATTTGAAAAGAAGCTCTACGAAGAGCGCGCCGACGGCGAAGTCGGTGTCAGCCGCCTTAAGGAGCTAATGGTCGAGACCCAGCGCGAAGTCTTCGGCGACACGCTTGAAGTCGGTGGCGAAGACCCCTACTTCTGGGCTTCGAAACTACACTTCTACATCTCCGACACGACCTTCTACAACTTCCCCTACACCTTCGGCTTCCTGCTCAGCCGCGGCTTATTTGCCATGTTCAAACAAGAGGGTGCCGACTTCCTGCCGCGCTACGAGGAATTCCTGCGCCTCACCGGCAGCGACACCGCCGAAGGGGTGGCCAAACGCACCTTGGGCCGCGACCTCGAAGACTCCACCTTCTGGACCGAGGCGATTCAAACATTAGAAGAACCATTCGCTGCGTTGGAGAAGATTCTACCGGAGGTACTACCCGATAATGCGTAGTCTTCTTAGAATAGTGAAACGGTCGGGTTAAGGAGAAACTTATAGCGGCTTTGCAGTCCTCAATTTTACAGGATAGTGAAATCGGGAACTGCCCTCGGAGCCTCACAGGATAGGCGAGAATGAGCGAGGGGGATTATCCTAATCCGACCCGTCTACCGGCCTACCAGCCACCCAAAGGAGCCCACTCATGCACCCCCTTCTCTTCCTCCCACTCTTCGCCCTCCTAATCACCACAGCCCACGCCGAAGACAATCCGCCCGCCGAAGGCTTCAACGCCGAAGACTCCGACACCAAAGCCATCGCCATCGCCGACGAGGTCATGAGCGCAATGGGTGGCCACAAAAACTGGGACGACACCCGCTATATCACCTGGCAATTTTTCGGATTCCGTCTGCACGTATGGGATAAATGGACCGGCGACCTCCGCTTCGAGCAAGGCGAAATGACCGTGCTGATGAATATCCACAGCAAAGAGGGCCGCGTCTTTGTCGCGGGCGAGGCCGTCAGCGACCCCGACACCATCGCCGCCAAGCTCGAACACAGCTACCGCGCCTGGATCAACGATTCCTATTGGCTGGTAATGCCCTACAAACTCAAGGACAGCGGCGTTACTCTGAGCTACCGCGGCGTCGAAAAAACCGAGGACGGACGCCCCGCCGACGCCCTCGAACTCACCTTCAAGGAAGTCGGCGTCACCCCGCAAAACAAATACGCGGTCTGGGTCGACCAAGAGTCGCACCTGGTCACCCAATGGGGTTTCTACCCCAATGCCACCGATGCCGAACCGCGTTTTACCGGCCCCTGGAGCAATTGGCAACGCCACGGCGCGATTCTGCTCTCCGACGAGCGCGGCAAACGCCAGCATACCGACGTCGCCGTCTTCGACGAGTTGCCGCGCTCCGTTTTTGAAGACCCGGCTCCCAGCAAATTTTCTTTGTCCACCGATTAAAGCCCGCGTGATCCATGCCGATAAAATGAATAGGAGTCTTCCCATTAAGGCGATCGGCACGGATCATGCGAATAAACCAACACCCACACCACGCCCAGGCCGTCTTCGCGACGGTCTCCTCGGCACCGCCTGCTGCGACTAAGCAGCATGATGAGTCGGCTACGGCTTCGACACGTGCAGAGGAAGAACGCGACACCGTCGAACTGACCCGACCCAATGTCCAGGCCATCGCACAACTGCTCAACAGCGACCGCAGCCTGCAATTGCCGCCGCTGCCCGCCGCATCGTCTCCATCCGCCCACAACGCGGGTCCGGCAACAAACCCGGATGCAGAGCCGGCGCCCCCAAGTGCGCCCATCTTAGGCGATACACAGGTAGCACCGAGCATTCCGGGTGACACCGGGCCGACAACCACCCCAGCAACACCATCTGCAACAAGCCCAATAGCCACAACTGGCGCAGAAGCAACGGGGGTGGGTAAAGGCGAAGGCACCGGCGCCCTGTCCGGGGGCACTGAAGACCTAAGCGATGATGACCAGCGTGAAGTACAAGAACTCAAGAACCGGGATCGCGAAGTGCGCGCCCACGAGCAAGCGCATATCGCCGCCGCCGGTGCCCACTCCAGAGGCGGCCCCTCCTACGAGTACCAGCGCGGCCCCGACAACCGACAATACGCCGTCGGCGGCGAGGTGCAGATCGACACCTCAGCAGTCTCCGGCGATCCAGAGGCGACGATCCGCAAGGCGCAGACCGTTCGCCGTGCGGCGAATGCCCCCGCCGAGCCCTCATCGCAGGACCGTAGCGTGGCATCGGCCGCCGCTCAGATGGAAGCCAAAGCCCGACGGGAATTGACACAGCAGCAGTTGCAAGAGATGAAGGGCGGAGGAGGGGAAGAAGGGAGCGGCAACGTTAGAGCGGCCAACGACGCTGGAGCAGCGCATAAAACCAGTGCGGTCGAACAAGCATCGGCAAGCGAAGAAATGTCTGTCGCTGATACAGGCGATTCCACTGCAAGCGAAATAGCCGCCAATGGCCCGGATCTTTCGGCCACCGGCGCCACCGGCAAATTCGTCAATCAGACCTCGGGCGATGCCGGCGCGCTCTTCGACCTGATCGCCTGAACCTTTAACCGAGCGTAGTACCTATTGCTGCTCGGCTAGCCGCAATGCGGTCGCCGCCGCTTCTTCATTGCCCCTGGCCCGTTCCATTTCGCCCAACGCTCTGCAGAATTGCGCTCGGGATTTGGACGTATCCGCGGCCCTCAGCCCGATTTCTACAACCCGCCTGATCTTTTCCATATCCTGTTGCAATAAATAAAAAAGCCGGCCTGTTCTCACAGGCCGACTAGTTTTCTGATGGATACCCGGTTTCACGCCGCCCGCAACTCGTTTTCAGGCGCATTCTCCAACCGCGAAAGCCAATACGACAGATCGAAGTTGTCATCGCCGGTCAAAAAGCGCCACATCTTGATGCGATTGACCGCCTCCAGACGCACTTCATTGCCATACCAACGGTGGTTGGCATTGAGCAGGCCGGGGATCTCCGCGTCATCGATATCGTCGGTATTCCACAGTTTCTTCTGCCGCACCGTCGGGTTGAGCCGCAACTTGAACATATAGCGCTTGTTGTCGGTCAGGTTGGGTTGCGCGCAATGCCAGATGCCGTGGT
>Ga0233433_10000282_pt1 | contig 56847 bp, 48 predicted proteins | sample SI_122_August201_5_FD_179868 | JGI IMG/M metagenome (GOLD analysis project Ga0233433, IMG submission 179868) | Seawater microbial communities from Saanich Inlet, British Columbia, Canada - SI_122_August2016_100_MG | ecosystem: Environmental > Aquatic > Marine > Inlet | place: Canada: British...
TCTCCTGCACCGCTTCGGTGATAACGCTGGATGTGATCATGCTGTGTCCCCTCTCCAGCGCATAACGAAGAATCGCTGAAGTCGCCATTGGGCGTACAAAACCCGGGATCTTCGTCAATCGCACTTTGGCTTCAGAGGTCCACTCAATACTTTCTTCCGCCTGCATATCGATCGACGGTTTGAACACTTTGCTGGAAAGAAGCAGGTTGCACGGAACCAGACGCATCAGGTTCTCGGTATTGCCTCCAATGTCCATATCTGCGGCACTGTGAACCCCGATCCGTCCCAGAATCATCAGGTAAGGATTTTCCTCTCGGGCGTATTGCAAAACTTTTTCGAAAACCTTTCCGTCCAGAAGACGGATGGTGCATTCGATATTTTCTTCTTCACAAACTTTCCGGGAAATCTCCAGATGAGCCTGATAGATTTTTGCCAGTCCCTTGTCGATGATATCTTCATGAAGCTTTTCCTGTTGCTCAAACTTGAACACTTTGGAAGCTTCCCGGGATAAGACACCAGTCAGGCTGTTGAACATGGCGTAGTGAAAGTAAGGGTCGAAAGTGGAAATGACCTCCAAAGGACGATTCAACTTTTTGGCCAGTTCAATACCCGTTTTCAACCCGCCAAAGGAATGACCACTGCCGTCCACCGCAACTACAATTTTCCCACTGGAAGGCCTGTCCTCATGAATATCGGGACAATGTTTTACCAGCAGAATATCTTTCTGGGAACGCCGGATCACCCTTTCGGCAACCGTGCCAATCAAGCTGTCTTTAATCGCGCCAAGCCCCAAAGCCCCCATGACAACCAGGTCATAAGGAGATTCCTTGATATCACGCACCAACTCAGTCCAGTTACGCCCCTCAAGGGATTTACCGACAAAAGGAATCTGCAGCTCCTTACATTTTTCTTTGGGGACATCCAAGTAGGAATCGCTGATGACCTCCATCCCTTTGGTGATCAACTGATCATGAATATTTCGTTGCCTTTCTAACTCCTGTTCATCCTGATATTCCTCAGGAAGTCCGCTCTCCATTTGCCGAAACCTGACATCGTGCATTTTGGCGGCATAAACATGGCTTGCGGTAATAGTCGTATCCGACCCCTTAGCCAAATCGAGCGCCAAATCGACACAAGCGTTGGAATAATCAGAATTATCTACCGGTATATAAATATTCTTAAACATGAGGTGAATTTCTCCGTTCCAGAAACCTGGGAAATATAGTTTTGAAAAATAGGTGTTTTAAATATTCTAAAATTAAAGAATTTCGAAAAAAAATCCAGTAATTAACTGCGGAATCAGGCACTATCGCACACTTTACAGACGTTGGGCATTCTAGCAAATTATTCAACTCTGTCAATTAGAATCAAGCCAAGATAATATTGTAATTATAGGCATTTTAAGAGTTTAAGCGCATAAAATCAACAGCCCCTTAAGCTTGAGCCTCGAGTCCTTGATCACCGACCCTGCACCGGCTTCAAACCAGTAGGCAATGACGCAAAGCCACCCTACAATCTCTCTCAGCACATAAACTGTAACCCTATGATTTTAATATATTTTTATCGTACAAATAATTAACTCAAAGATATTTTGCCTGAAAATGTTTTTTTCGCTACAATGCACTCGCCAGGCGCAGTTTCACCTTTTCGCGGGCTGGGTCCGCAAGCAGAAGATGCAACTACGCTGAAACTCGGAAACAATCTTTTATTCCTGTTCAACTCCTGAATCGAGAACCCAATGCTTTTTAACCATAGAGACGAAGTAACCAACCAACTCAAGAATATCGCCACTCAGGATAATGGCGGCGTGAAAATAGAAGACGCTGACAAGCTTCGAGGAGACGTACTGGATCAGTTAGTCCAGAATGCTGTTCTCAATCCTTCAGCAGAAATAAAGGGTCTGAGCCGATTCCTCATTAAATCGGCGGCACTGGAACTCGGCATCGTCAACTCATCGATTCAGGGACTTTATGATGCAAGAGGTCGGGGCGAAGTCAAAGGGTTCACGGTTCCCGCCCTCAACATCCGCGGCATGCCTTATGAGCTGTGCCGGGCCATTTTTCGCACCGCCATCAAAAGCAATGCCGGCGCATTTATTTTTGAACTGGCTAAGTCGGAAATGAGTTACACCTTCCAGGAGCCAACCGAACTGTCCACCGTCATTCTTGCCGCCGCAATCAAAGAAGGCTTTACAGGGCCGGTCTTTATCCAGGGCGACCATTTTCAGGTCAACGTCAAGAACTACGCTCAAGACCCCAAAAAAGAGATTGCCGGGCTCAAAAACCTCATCCAACGCGGTATCTCAGGTGGGTTCTACAATATAGACATAGACACCTCCACTCTGGTTGACCTCAGCAAACCCAATGTCGTCGAACAACAGCGGGCAAATTTTGAAGTCGGCGTGGAACTCACTCAATACATCCGCGAACTGGAACCCGATGGCGTCACCATTTCCGTTGGCGGCGAAATTGGCGAGGTCGGAAAAGAAAACAGCAACGAGCAGGAACTTAGGGCCTACCTCGATAACTTCAACGAACTGTTGGAAAAGAATCGGAGCGGAGCCACCACCATCAGCAAAATATCCATCCAGACCGGAACCTCGCATGGCGGAGTTCCTCTGCCCGATGGAAGCGTTGCCGAGGTCAACCTCGATTTCGATACGCTGGAAAACCTGTCACGCATTTCCCGTGAGGATTATGGGTTAGCGGGAGCCGTCCAGCACGGCGCATCCACCCTGCCCCAGGACCTGTTCCATAAATTCGCCGAACTGGAAACCGCAGAAATTCACCTGGCTACCGATTTTCAAAACATGATCTACGGAAGCACATTGTTTCCCGCAGACTTTAAAGAGGAAATCTACACCCACCTGAGGGAAAAATTTGTCGGCGAGAAAAAATCGGACCAGACCGATGAGCAGTTCATCTACAAAACCCGCAAAAAAGGCTTTGGTGAATTTAAATCCAGGTTCTGGGGACTGTCCAATGAAATCCGCGAAGGCATCGGCAAGGAACTGGAAACCAAAATGGATTTTCTTTTCGACAAACTGGCAGTGCAAAACACCAAAGACGCGGTGAACAAAACCGTAGAGCAAGTCCCCATCCAACCCAACCTCGAAAACGAAATCTCCGCGAGTTCTTAACCTTCCCCTGAGTTACGGGGTTGCCGTCATTGCGAACCGCCCCAGGGGTAGACCCAGTCTGAACTGCTCCATCGGCGATGATTCCTCGCAAAGAACCCCTATATTAAGAAAGTTACGTGGTACATTTAAGTAGAGTGGGACAAACAAAGCATTAACGAAAATTGCTTAAAACTATTCGGGATCAAACTGAATATGTTTAAAATTTTGGATAAAAAACATTTAGCCCCGCAGGTGTTTCGGTATCTCCTGGATGCGCCGGACATTGCCAAAAAAGCTCTTCCCGGGCAATTCGTCATTATTCGTCTGGATGAAACCGGGGAGCGCATCCCGATCACTATTTCAACTGCCGACCCGACCCACGGAACACTCACCCTCTACGTCCAGGCAACTGGAAAGACATCAATGGAGATGAGTCGCATGAAAATCGGCGACTTTATCCTGGATGTCGTCGGGCCCTTGGGTAACCCCAGTCCAATCGACCTCTTTGGAACAGTCGTGCTGGTGGGAGGCGGATTCGGCATCGCCGCCATTCACCCCATTGCCCACGCACTGACCCAGGCAGGGAATAAAACCATATCGATTTTAGGCGCCCGGACAAAAGAGTTGGTGATCCTGGAAGAGGAAATGTCAAAAGCCTCAACAATAGTTCAGGTTGTCACCGATGACGGAACCTATGGTGCAAAAGGCCTGGTTACAGATACCCTGCAAGAACTGATCGAAAAAAAGGAACCCATTGATCGTGTCATCGCAATCGGCCCAATAGTCATGATGAAAGCGGTGGCGGACTTGACACGTCCTTATGGGATTTCGACCGTTGTCAGTTTGAACCCAATCATGATCGATGGAACAGGCATGTGCGGTGCCTGCCGGGTAACAGTGAACGGTGAAATGAAGTTCGCGTGTGTGGATGGACCCGAGTTCGATGGTCATGCAGTCGATTTCGAAGGGTTGCTCAATCGGATGAAAACCTACCTCCCGGAAGAAGCCGAAGCGAAGGAAAAATATTTAAAAGAGACCGAAGGGAAATGCCGGATCGCGGAAATATCTCAAATATACGGTTGAAAATGAAAAAAGACACACAACGACATAAAGGACCACGAACCCAGGCCCCAGAACAAAATCCTGAAGAAAGAAGAAAAAATTTCCAGGAAGTGAGCCTGGGTTACACCCCTGCCATGGCTCAACTTGAAGCCTCACGTTGCATCCAATGTAAGAAACCCAAATGCGTGATCGGGTGCCCTGTGCGAGTTGCCATCCCGGATTTTCTTAAACAGGTAGCCAAAGGTGATTTTCTCGGAGCGGCTCGCACCGTTAAAAATTCTAACGCACTGCCCGCCGTCACGGGTCGGGTCTGCCCCCAGGAAGACCAATGCGAAAAACATTGTGTGATCGGCATCAAAGGTGAACCCCTGGCGATCGGAAAGCTGGAACGTTTTGTCGCGGATTACGAACGCCTGCACCAAAAAGCAGAAACCATAGAAACGGCACCACCTACCGGAAAAAGAATCGCTATCATTGGTGCCGGTCCAGCAGGGCTGACTGCCGCCGCCGATCTTGCGAAGCTGGGGCATGAAGTCGTCATCTTTGAGGCCCTGCACAAACCCGGAGGCGTTTTGTTTTACGGCATCCCGGAGTTTCGCCTGCCAAAAGAAATCCTGGAAGCAGAATTGGATTACTTGAAACGCCTGGGAATCGAAATCCAAGTCAATTACGTGATCGGAAAAATTAAAACTCTGGACGAATTGCAAGAGGATGGATTCGATGCAATCTTCATCGGGACAGGCGCAGGACTGCCTTATTTTCTCGACATCCCAGGTGAAAATCTTAACGGTGTGTATTCGGCCAACGAATTTTTAACCCGGATCAACTTAATGCATGCCTGGGAGTTTCCAGTATTCGATACACCCCTCCACCACCACAAAACCTTTGTAGTGATCGGCGGTGGCAACACGGCGTTGGACGCCGCCCGGACCGCACTCCGACTGCCTACCACCGAAAAGGTAATGCTAGTCTACCGACGTTCACGGGAGGAGTTGCCCGCCCGGCTGGAAGAAATCAAACACGCGGAAGAAGAAGGAATAGAGTTCCATTACCTGGCAAGTCCTTTGGAAATAAAAGGCACCAACGGTTGGGTTTCTGAGATTGTCTGCCAAAAAATGGAGTTGGGTGAACCGGATACCTCCGGTCGAAAACACCCACAACCCGTGGAGAACAGCGCGTTCCCTTTAAAAACCGATGCGGTCATTATAGCTCTCGGTAGCGGAGTCAATCCGTTAATCGCAAAAAGTGCTTCCGATTTACAAACGGATAGCCACGGGCACATTGAATTAGCCGATCCCGACATCAATTTAACTTCCCGGCCGGGTGTGTTTGCCGGAGGCGATATCGTCACCGGAGCCGCAACAGTTATTTCAGCCATGGGAGCGGGAAAGAAAGCGGCCCAGGGAATACATCATTATGTTATGAAAGTTAAAAAAACGCTAATCTGAAAATAGTTTTATTGTGAGCGACCTTCCAAAAAACTCCGTCGGAGAACGGCCATGAACGATGAAAACGAATTAAAAAAAGAAGTGCCGGTGGACTTAAAAAACCACATCTCCTACGCCGAGGGTTCGGTGGTCAGCAAAACCCTGGTCAACAAAAAAACTGGCACCCTCACCCTATTTGCCTTTGATGAAGGTCAGGAGTTGAGCGAACATACCGCCCCCTTTGACGCAGTCGTACAAATTCTGGATGGTCAGGCAGAATTAACCATTGGTGGTCAAAAAACTAAAATCCAAACCGGAGAGCTGATCATTATGCCTGCCAACATTCCCCATGCGGTACACGCCCCACAAAAGTTCAAAATGCTCCTGACTATGATTCACACCTGACCACCGTACCCCGAAGCGGGTACATCTGTGGTTAAAAGGGTTTCGGCTTGCATGGTTATCGCTGGGCGATGAATTTATCCAGCTCATTGGCGAACTTGAAGCGTTCTTTCTGGCCGAAACCAGCAGGGCCGCCGGTTTCTACGCCGCTACCGCGCAACTCGTCCATGAAGTTGCGCATACTCAATATCTGCCCGATATTATTTTTATCGTAAACTTTTCCACGCGGATCGAGAGCCAGTGCCCCCTTTTCTACAACACGGGCGGCGAGTGGAATATCTGCGGTGATGATTAAATCCCCGGCCTCGCATTTCTTCGCAATCTCATCATCGGCAACATCTGCTCCCTGCCCGACCTGAATCAAATGAATAAAAGCGGAACTCGGTATGCGTAACCCTTGATTAGTGACCAATGTCACCGTTATTTCTGTCCTGTCCGCCACACGAAACAAAATTTCTTTGACCGGCCTGGGGCAAGCATCTGCATCCACCCATATTTTCATTTTTCCTCCACTAGGCGTGGGGCCAGTGTGCCGCCTCTTTCGCTGGCGAGCAAAGAGTTATCTCGGCTTGACGAGTTCCTGCTACCTGCCACCGGCGGCTCGCCGGTTATAATTGCGGGAACACCAGCACCACAATGAATACCGCTACGATAACCATCAGCGCAATAATGGTTATGAGTTCGATTTTATATTTTTCGGGTTTATCCTTCATTTTACTTCGAGGCAGGCGTGCGAAACTTTTTAGAAATTCCTACTGGTTAAAAAGCACTTTAATTTTTTCCTCCAGGTCGACTGCTTTAAAAGGCTTTTGCATGAACTCATCGACTCCGGCATCATAGGCTTCCAGCATTTTGTCTGTATTGTAATCGGAAGTGATCATCAGGACGGGAATCAGGTCGATTTTTTCACTGAGCCGGACCTCTTTGACGAATTCAATTCCATCCATTTCATGCATATGCAAATCGGTGATGATCAAGTCCACTTTTTTTTCATTCAGAATCGCTAATGCGGCTATACCATTTTCCGCCCCAAGGACATTAAATCCACCAAACCCAAGCAGCTTTAACAGCCTTTCGACAATTTTACGGATCACAGATGAGTCATCCACAACCATCACCTGCTTGGAACCATATAAATCCTTCCCTAAAGTCTGTTGAATTTTCTCTTTAAAATAGTCCGGTTTGAAAGGCTTGCATATATATTGGTTGACACCGACTTTAAATGCCTCTTCCACCTTTTCCTTTTCGCTTTCCGAGGTTATCATTATGAAAGGAATCGCCGCTAACTCTGGATAATCTTTTATCGTTCGCAACAATTCCAGACCATCCATTTTTGGCATATTCCAGTCGGAAATAATCAGGTCAACCTTCTCGGATCGCAGCAAGTTCACTCCATCCAATCCATCCTCTGCTTCGAAGATGTTATCCTCGGCGAATCCGATTTTTTTGAGATTCCTGACAATGACTTCACGGACGACTGGAGCATCGTCAATCACTACAACTCGCTTTGTTTTATATTCAGAGTCCAAAATGATGTTCCTCTCTCATTAATGGGACAACCCTCTCAATCTCAAAACCTTTGATCTGTAATGGATAGTCTGACTAAGGTCACACAGTAGGCGTGAAAAGTCAATCCGGGCATCGCCCGTATGGGAAATAGAGCCGAGGTCAGGCAGAAGGCAGTATCCTCGACTAGTTCAATGTCCCGCAGGGGAATATCGGTAGTTACTACTCCAACCAGACTTTCATGTCACGTTCTTCATCGTGAAGTTCAAACAGGGTCTGAGGAATGAAGCCTGATCTTCGGGCTTTGTCTTGAATGGATTGCAAATCGATATTTTGTCGTTGGATGGATTCTTTGACAGGTTCGTCCATAATCGATTCGATATCATCGGCGCATCGGCCCGGCATGGTGAGACTGACCTTATTGCCATTGGATTTCACCACATGAACTTTCAGGTAGCGGGCCATGGAATCAAATGCCGGACTTTTGGAGTCGCCCTCCACTTCCGGCAAGGTTAATGCCCTCGCCTGTGGGTAAATGTCGGACAGTATTTGGTCCATGATGAACTGCCAGGGGAGCGGAACATCCAGCCGTCGCAACATGGCGGTCAAGCCATGCAAAGTCCGCATCAGGAAGATCAGTTTGGGAGGCGCGGCAGAGCGGAACCACCATTTCATATCTCCCACTATCTGGTCAAAGCGTTCGCTCATTCTCCATTCCTTAACATCGTAAGGAGCTTCGATGAGAAAAGGTTCGAACAAAACGGACATCAAGGCCGGAAGAGTCGGGCGCAGGTCTTTTAGTTTTTCCGAATCAAAACCCAGAGCCGAAAGACAGGTCAACGGGTCCAGATGCTCCCGCTCACGTAGAGCCAGGATGATTCTTAAAAGTGCCAGCCGGGTATCATCCGGGATCTCAAGAACGCTGCCGAAATCGTAAATAATTAATTGGAAATAACTTTTTTTATATTGCCGGAAAGCAAAATTTGCCGGTTGCGGATCGGCATGGACAAACCCGTGCCGAAACAACATATGCAGATAATGCTGGAGCAGTAACCGGCCCATAGCCTGCTTCTGCTCGGGCATCATGGTTTCGGCTTTATCCAGACTGAAGCCCTCTTCCTTTTTTTGTACCAGCACAGTCGGCTGGGTCAAGTCGCTGATGACTTCGGGAACCACAATGCGTTCCAGCGGCGGAATTTTCTGGCGGTAGTTTTCCTGATGCTTCGCTTCAATGCGATAATCCAGTTCTTCACTGAAGTTATGCCAGAAAGCATCGCGGTAGCCATCCATCTTGAATCCCCATTTTGCCACCGGTCCCACTTTGGGTAACCAGCCCATGAGGTCCATCTCCGCTTCCACCGTGTTTGCTATGCCGGGATATTGCACCTTCACCGCGACTTCAGTGCCATCCTTCAACTTGCCAAAATGCACCTGGCCCAGCGATGCGGTCTTGCAGGACTTTTCCAGTTTTTTAAAAACCGTGGATTTACCGTAGGCTTGACTGATCAGTTCCTCGACTTCTTCAAAAGACATGGGTTCCAGGGAATTGTTGAGAGATTCCCTGAGAGCCTGATCGTCGGAGTCCATGGTCATGAACTGGCCGATCTTGGTGGGCAGTCCGCGTGACTGACCGAGTAGTTCAACGAGGTAGTGTTGCGCCCAATGACGCTGGTCTTCTGTGGTGGACTTGCGCAACTTTCTTGCGGCAACCCCCAGCTTGAGAAGATTGGCCCCTCTTTTAAAAATAGCTCCGAGTTTCATAGTTGCGTTCCAGTCCGTAGGTCGCATAAAGGGTTCTAAATCACCCCAGCCCCTCTTTAAAAAGAGGGGTCCATTGAAGCTCCCCCTTCTACGAAGGGGGTTGGGGGGATTTGCTTTTTTACCCCTTCGGGGAGCGAAAACTAGTTCAGCTGATTTTTAAATTTTTTGGTTTCTGTAATGACGCCCTCCGGCACTTTTTCTTTACTGCCTTTGGCTCGCATTAACACTTCCAGCCGGGGAGTGCTATCATCACGAAATATTTTTCCTGCCGTTTTGGCGACACCCTCTTTTTTGAGGTCCTTCACCGCCTGGATCAACTTCTTTTTAAAACGAAAGTCGCCCTTTTCATCTGCGGCAAGAGCGTAAAGATCTCCGGCAATCGCACCGATGCTGTCGCCTTTCTTTTCCAGCGCAACGATCAAACTCTGCTGATGCCTTTCAAACTCCTGGTCGGTCAATTTTGAAAAAAGCTTTTCAGTACTCGCCATCCAGGCGTTGACCCGTTTGCTCAATTCAAAAGGACCATGAGTAGAAGACTGGATCACCAACCGGAAAAAGATTCTATCTTCAATGCGCTGATTAAAACTCCACACAATGTATCCCAACTGCTGGTTGGTGCGCATTTGGGTATAAAAATCGCTTTCTACAACAGAAGCTATCATCGAGGCTTTGGCCAAAAGAGAAAAATCTTTCTCGCCAACCTGAATAGCATAGGCTAGCGAATTATTATTATCCGCCACCTCCCGGCTAAAGCGGAACCGTTCTCCTTGAGGCATGACTTCCACCACCTGTTCGAACCGCTCGTTTTCAGGCAGTGGTTTACTGCCCAAAGCAGATAGCAGGCTATCCACACTTTGCATGGCTTCCTTATCAGACCAGTTACCATGAATCATTCCGGTAATATACACTTTCTCATAAAGTGTTTTGGCGTAGGCCTTGACATCATCCAAAGTGATTGCGGTCAGTGCCGCCAGTTTTTCCTCCTCCGTATACTGATCCTTGAGAAGCATCAGCCAGTTGTAATACCCACCACGTGAATAGGCCTGACCGAGTTTGCTATTTTTCAATCCGCGTATCATGGCTTCCTTAATATTAGCGAATTTCTGTTCATCCACTTTCACTTCTTTCAGGTTCCTGGTCACCAATTTGATCAAATCGCCAATGCGCTCTGAATAACCGCCAAGACTCAGGAGCACTCCTTTTTTTTGTATGGACAGGCCATAAGACAATCCCGCCATTTGAATGGGATACACCAGTTCATTCAAGCCTTCCTGCATCATGGCGTCATACAACTTTGCAAGTTCCAGGTTTCTAGGACTGCGATAAACTTTTGCAGTTTCTATTCTGAAGGTCAGGGCTATTTTTGGCTGTTTAAAACGATGGTCATACTTAAACCAGACTTTTGCCAATGCGTCATCCTTCACCAGATGTGGGTATTCCTCGACTAATTTCAGGTCATAAGGAATGAAGTCATTTTTTTCGGGATAAAAAATACCGTCCACTTTTGCGGGATGGGATAACCTCTTGAAAGCCTTTCCCCCTATTTTCTTCAGGGAATACTCGGCATCGTAGTACGGCACTTTGCTATCGGTATCGGCAGAGTTGTAGCTCAAAACCACCATTGCGTTTTCAGGGACCAATGTATCCAGAACTGCTTTATAGGCAGAAGGTTCATATTCTGTATAAAGGGAAGGAAGTGTTTCCACTTCATCGAGTTTATAGTTCTGCATCAACCCGGCTTTACCGGCGACAAACCCCATGCCTTCACTCGGATTTTTCCAATCAAAGTTGATCTGGGCCATGGCCTGGGTCTCTTTGAAAGAGTATTCCTCAAACCCATGCTCACGCACCATCTGAATATGGGCAAAAACCAGTTCAAGAATTCGTCCATATTCCTTCAAGCCTTTTTCAGTCAGGGAAACGTTGACACCAAACGAATTGATATCCGGGTGACTGCTTCCCCCTCCTGCGCTGAGGCTTAAAACCAGCCCCTCTTCTTTCAACTTGGAGAGCAGGGAGCCTTTGCCCTCATACCCCAACACAGACCCTACGATAGAAGCCGGCTTGCTGGCCTGATGGTTTTTAAGGCGTATGGTGGGAAAATCAATTTCCAACGAACGCACATCCTTGATGGTTTTTATTTTCAGCAATCGATATTGTCCCTCAAGCGGTTTCCTGAATTCAGGGGATAGCGCAGGAGCCTTGACGGGCCGGTTGGGTATATCCGAAAAATATTTTTTTGCCACACCGGAAAGAATTTCCATCGGCATATTGGAGATGAGGGCCAACTTCATGTTGGAAGCCGCATAATAACGCTTATAAAATTCGAGTAGCGCAGGGCGATTGTCCCCGGACAGAGTTTTTTGGTTACCTGTGCCAAAATTGCCAACAGGGTGGTTCGGTTCTGCCATGAGGTTCGCTACAAAGTTTCCGCGCCAACTATCATTGAGTTTGTTTTTTTCGTGTTCATTATTGACGGCTTTGACCTCTCTCTTCGCATAGGTCTTATCGAACAGGGGAGCCTTGAAAAAATCACTGAAACGATCCAGAGCATCATTGAACCCATCATGCGATACCTGGAAAAAATAGTTGGTCATGTTTCCTGAGGTGTAGGCATTGGATCCGCCCGAATGCGAGTCGAGAAATTTTTTATAGGAACCCACTTCCGGGTATTTTTTTGTCCCCAGAAACAACATATGTTCCAGGTAATGAGCCAGTCCCGCTTTTTCTTTCGGGTCATATAAATAACCGGTACCAACTGATAAGGCCGCGGCACTACGATGCACATCCGGGTCAGAAACCAGCAGAACATCCAGACCGTTTTCCATGGAAAGAGTCTGGGTTTTCCGTTTATCTCCCTTTACCGCTTCGGCGGCAGAAACAAAAAATGCGATCCATAAAACCAAGAGCAACCCGGTTTTAAATAATTTTGTAATCCGATCCACAAAAAACCTCCAATTCCATTAATTCAAAAGCCTTGAGGCCTGAAAGTATCAGTAAATATTCACATTCGTTTTATTATATCCAGCTCTGCGCCATGGCAGGGTTAATTTTTTTTAATCTCACACTCACATTTAAAAATCGGTTGCCTACCGTTAAGGATCACAATGAGCCCCAACATTGGACTAAACTCCCGATGTAAGTATAATGGATACAATTTACTATGCTAACAAAATTTAGAGTGTGGTCTGAATGGGAGTGGCTATGAATTGTATAAGGCTGACCTTCATTATAGTTTTTTTTGTGATTGGAACTTTACTTGTTCCTGATCTGGCCCGTGCCAGCGAAGATTGTCCTCAGCCAAGAAAGACCCTGAAGGCCCCTAAAAATATCTATAACAAGAAGAATCCTCTTCGCAATACACGCAAAAATATTTCCGCCGGAGAAGAGTTGTTTTTTCAGGTGCGTAAAGAACTCGGGTGTGTTCGTTGCCATGGAGTCCTGGGCAACGGAAAAGGAGATATGGCAAAAGGTCTGGAGCCGCCGCCGCGAAATTTCAGTTGCACCCCGATGATGAATAAAATTCCGGATGGACAATTATTCTGGGTCATCAAAAATGGCTCCGCCAATACCGGAATGTATACTTATAGCAAGCTGAAAGACAAGGATGTATGGCAGTTGATTTTATTTATCAGACAGTTTTCAAAGAAATGAGGCTGGGTATTACTGTCGATAACAATTGTAGCTCTAGCCCGGATATTGCATGAGTATTTTTGTGTTCGGATTGAAAACCCTATTAAACCACCCTCACCTCAATCCTCTCCCCTCAAGGGAGAGGAAGCAAAAAGTCCCTTCTCCCCTGGAGGGAGAAGGCTAGGATGAGGGGGATATATAAAGATTAAGTCCTCTTCTTACTTATTTGCTCATGCAATATCCGGGCTAGTTAATTGGAATGAGAATTACTGCCGATCAGGAATATGCCAATCAGGATCAGCACTCCCGCCAAAAGGCGTTGCCCACCAAACGGTTCTTTAAGTTTCCAGCATCCCCAATAGACCACCATCAATACGCTGACCTGACGCAGGGCAACAATCGCACTCAGTGCCTCGAACTGAAGCACCACGCAGATCAGGCCATACGAACCCAAAGTGGCAATTGCGGCAAGCAAGGCTTTTTTCCATTCCTCTCTCCAGGTTTGCAAAATGTATTTTGCCGGGTGTTTGGCAAAAAGGTACACGTTGCAGAGAAAAAAGCCTATCGTCGCCTCGATGAAAAAGAAGGTGACCCCATTGACGAAGGGCTGATCCGGGAAATAACTCAAAAAGGCATCCATTCCTTTTTTGTCTACCAGACTGTAGCTGACCACCAATGCCAGCGTGTAAAAAGCCCAACGTAAATCCTGATGCTTAAGAGCCCCTAACAGGTTTTTAAATCCCCGCACCACCTGGCCTTCAAAATGGAGAATATAAATAGCTGTCAGGATGATTCCTATCGCCAGAAAGGTGGCAACAGTCAGATGCTCCTCAAGAAACAACCAGGCAAAAACCGGCACGAATACCGGTGCGGATCGGGCGATAGGATAAACATAGGAAATATCCGCTGTTGAATAAGCCCGGGAAAGGCAGAGTATATATACCCCATGCAAAATGCCAGAAAGAATGCCCCAGAAAATAATTTCATCACTCAGGGGAACCATTCCGAACCCTGCGTAGGCAGTCAGGGCCATAATCATGACCCAAATTCCTTTCAAACCGGAAAAATACTGGGAATTTTTGCTGGTCTGGGTCAATATATTCCAGAAAGAATGCAAAAGGCTGGATAACAAAACCAGCCCTATACTGAACAGTGACAAGTGTTAGACTCCGAATCGCATCATTATATATAAGGCAGGATTTCCGACATGCAGGCAAAAATCGCGTTTATTTCCTATCCGGTTACAAATTTAGACAGGGCTGTGAAATTCTACCAGAAGGTGCTGGGAAAAGAACCCCTGTTTCATCGAGAAGATTGGGCAGAGTTTGAAATGGGCGGACAAAGACTGGCTTTGCAGAAGACTTCCTCTTCCCATGCTGGAGCCGGGGCCATCGTTTATTTTCTTGCCCAGCCGATTGAAGGCTTTGTATTTCGGTTGAAGGAGCTGGACACCGCATTGCTCGGAAACATAGAAATCCATTCCTACGGCAAACTGGCCCGTTTTCAGGATCCTGATGGAAATATCCTGGGCCTCTATGAACCGGGCAAAAAGAAATCCCATTGAGCGTACCCCCGGGTTGCTGTACAATTGGTCCCATGAACAATCCATTGACGCATTTTAATGAAGAAGGGCGTGCCCGCATGGTCGATGTGTCCGACAAGGACCATACCTGCCGTAAAGCCGTGGCTACCGGAGTTGTGCATATGCAACCGGGAACTCTGCAACTGATTCAAGAGGGGCAGATCAAAAAAGGCGATGTGCTGGCAGTCGCGCAAGTCGCGGGCATCATGGGAGCAAAACGAACCCATGAAGTCATTCCCATGTGCCACCCTCTTCTCCTGACCGGCGTGGACATTAGTTTTCAGATAAACCCCGATCCTGAGGCAGGTTTGTGTTCCATCACTGTCAATGCCACAGTCAAAGTGACCGGCCAGACCGGGGTGGAAATGGAAGCCCTGACTGCGGTTTCCATGACTGTGCTCACCATTTACGACATGTGCAAAGCCGTTGACCGGGGCATGTATTTTACTGATATCGGATTGGTGCATAAATCCGGCGGCAAATCGGGAACCTTTGATAAAGAAGCAGTAGAGGCCGGGAAATGATAACGCTTAAATATTTTGCCAGCCTCAAATCCATTGCCGAAAAAGAAGAAGATCATTTGGATATTGAAAATCCAATTACCCTGGACCAGTTGAGTGACATCATTTCTAAAACAACGCCGAAAATGGGAGAGATGATCCGTGAGAAAAAAGTCTTGATCTCGATCAATCAGGAAATGGCCTCTGTCGACACCGTTATCCACGATGGCGATGAGGTAGCATTTCTTCCCCCGTTCTCCGGCGGAGCAAAATAATAAGGACACTATCATGAGCACCACGACCGACTCTAAAATACGTATCCAGCTGGAAGATTTCTCCGTTACCGATGAAATCGAAGCGATGAAAAAAGTTTCGCGCAACATTGGCGGCATCACCACCTTTTTGGGAACCGGCAGAGAACTTTCGAAGGGTGAAAATATCAGCCAGCTTAATTTCGAGCATTACCCGAAAATGGCGGAAAAAAAACTGGCAGAGATTCGGGAAAAGTCCATTAAGGATTTTGGCATCATTGACATGAGCATCATTCACCGCATCGGCCCCATAGAAATCGGTGAGAACATTGTTTTGATCGTTGCGGCGGGAGAACACCGTGGGGAAACCTTCAAGGCCTGTGAGTGGGCCATCGCAGAACTCAAGCGCACCACTCCAATCTGGAAACGCGAAACCACCACCAAAGGCGAAGTCTGGGTTCAGGCTACTCCTTAGCACTAGGCGTGCGGCCAGCACTGCATTGCCCATAAAGCGGACCGAGTACTCAAGCGCAACACTTTAATGATCCTCCCCCTGATAAGGTGGACGTGATATTTAACCATAGCTCTTGTGCCCCGAAGGGGTATTGAGGGGGTTGGCTTGTCACCCTGAGCCTGTCAAAGAGTCTCGGGATATTCTAAAACTCCTCCCCTAAACTTTCCCTTTGTACATGAACAAGACTCCACTCATCCTGACCGTCAATGCCCGGCTGGCCCGCTGGCTTTTGCTTGAACATGATGAGCAAAAGAAAAAGGCCGGGGAGAAAGCCTGGCAAACTCCACCGATACTCCCCTTGTCATCCTGGTTGCGTGATGTGTGGCTCGCGTCATGGCCCTCGAAATATCTGCTCAGTGAACTGCAATGCGAAAAAATCTGGGAAGGAATTATAAACCAGGACGCAAGTAGACTGGACCTCCTGCACTTGCAGGGAGTCGCCAGCCAAACCAGCAAGGCTTTTTCCCTGATTCATGAGTACCGCCTGCCACGAGATGCCAAACTCTATGAACAGACCGAAGAGTCAAAGGCCTTCCTGAGATGGATAAGAAAATTTGAAAGCCGCCTTTCTTCAGCATTAGCCCCCTGCATGCTTATGGATGCAGTGAGAAATTCCATGCAGAAGGGAGAGATACCTGTCCCGCACTCAATAAGGGTAATGGGATTTGAAGAACAGAGTCCGCAATTAAAACTTTTCCTGAACTTCCTGCGCGAAAAGGGAGCCGATGTTGATTTCATGTCACCGGTACCGGACCCTGAAATTCTTGCGCAAAAAAGGGAAGAGCTAAATGACGAAAACGTAACGGTCGGAGAATATGAACACCGCCAGGGCGAAGCCCAGGCCTGCGCCTGCTGGGTAAGATCAATATTTCAACCGGGAAAACGTATCGGTATTGTGGTCCCCGAACTGGAAAAATACCGCACATTGCTCAAACGCGAGTTGGCGGCGGAACTGGTTCCTGAATCTATTTTCAGCCTGGACGAAGAGGACTTGCCCTTTAACATTTCGTTAGCTCCTCCCTTGTCCCAGGAGCCCATGATCAAACTGGCACTGGACCTGTTAAGCGTAAAAGCATCCACGAAAAACCCCACGGTTCCAGTCGGCACCTTTCTTTCGATCATCCAGAGTCCTTTTTTTGGTTTTAATTTTCCACCGACGCGCGAAGTATCAGACCTGGAACGCAAGCTGAGAAAAAAAAGAGTCCTCTCCATTCCTCTTGAGCAGTCAAGCGGTATTGCAGAAGTAGATCAGTTGATGGCGAGTTTAAAGTCCTTGACCCAAAACAACAGCAAGCTCATGCCGGAAAAATGGGCGAAGGAGTTGTCAGGTTTTTTGAAAATCGCAGGTTGGCCAGGGAAAGTGGCACCCGGCACTGACAGGCAATCTGTTTTATCAAAGCGGTACCAGGCCTTTGAATCCTGGAAAGATTGCTTGAATGAACTCTGTTCCCTGAACCAGATACTCGGCCCTATTAACAGGCTGGAAGCTTTAAACCATCTTACCCATATAGCCCGAAGCAAACCCTTTCAGAGCAAAACACCGGAGCATTCCATTCAGGTGATTGGTCTTCTGGAATCCTCTGGAATGCAGTTTGATCATTTGTGGGTCATGGGTTGCCAGAACGAAACACTCCCCGCCCACCCTGAGCCCAATCCTTTCATCCCCTACGAGATCAGGAACAAATATTCCATCCCACGTTCCAATCCGCAGAGAGAATTGAAATTCGCCGAGCAATCCCTGAGTCGCCTTTTGATGGCCTCACCCGATGTTCATTTCAGCTATCCCCTGCACGAAGGAGATATGGACCTGGAAATGAGCCCCTTGTTAAAACGATTTCCCAAGGCTGAGGAAATGCCTTACCAGTCCAACCGAATCAAGGATCAAGTCCGGGGCATGAGTCATTTAGAAAAATTCACAGAAGCCACGTTTCTGCAGGCGACGGATTCTGAAAAAAGCCACTATGGGACACACGGTATCGCGTCTGGATATGCTCTGCTCAAAGACCAGGTGGATTGCCCGTTTCGGGCTTTTGCCCGCCATCGTTTGAACAGCCAAGGCACCCCGGCGGCTGAAATTGATTTTGACAGTCTCGACCGCGGAAACCTGATCCATAAAGCTCTCGAACTTTTCTGGGACAAAACCCACAACCGGAAAAACCTTTCAAACCTGTTACCCGATACTCTGGAAAAATACATTGAAGAATGTGTGCAGGAAGCCCTTAAATTATGTTCACAGCGCACCACCGGTCAAACGCAGTTTAACAAACTCGAAATAGAACGAAACGTGCGCCTCATCCATGACTGGCTAGTCAACGTAGAACTCGAACGACTCGACTTTCAGGTACTCCACAACGAGGAAGATATTTGCATAAATCTGTGCGGCATAAAACTCAGCTTAAGAATCGACCGCATTGATGAAATTCCCGAAAAGGGTTTGTTGCTGATCGACTACAAAACAGGAAAAGACGCGAAACCCGCTGAGTGGTTTGCAGAAAAAATACGCGCACCACAACTACCGCTTTACGCCACAGCCCAACCCCCTGTCGGTTTGGCTTTTGGTCATCTGACACTCGGCAAACCGGAGTTTAAGGGCACCGCCAACTTGCCATTGGGGAAATTCAAGAACTACGATTTCACCAAGGATACCGGATGCTCAACATGGGAAGAATTGCTGGGTTATTGGAAAAACAATTTAAATCGTGTCGCCGATGAGTTTTTGCAGGGGAACAATCAGGTTCTCCCTATCAACAAAGGCGAGCCCTGCCAATATTGTGAGTTCGGTTCTCTCTGTCGAGTTCAGGAAATCTCGGAGGATGCACCTTGATACTGGCAGATGAAAAGGCAAGAAAACAGGCGCTGAAACCCGACCAGTCCTTTATCGTTCAGGCTCCGGCAGGGTCAGGCAAAACAGAACTGCTTATTCAGCGGTATCTGAAACTGTTGGGACTGGCAAACTTCCCGGAAGAAATTCTGGCGATGACGTTCACCCGCAAAGCCGCCGCTGAAATGAAAGAAAGAATTCTTTCTGCCCTAACCACTGCTCAGACACAACGATGCCCCAAACAGGTCCACGCCAAATTCACCTGGGAGCTGGCGCAAAAAGTTCTTGAGCAGGACCAAAAACGGGAATGGAATTTGATGGATAACCCTGCCCGTCTCAGAATTGTGACCATTGACTCATTTTGTTCTTCTTTAACCCGTCGTATGCCTTTGTTATCCAGAATGGGAACAACTTTAAACATCCAGGAAAACGCCAAAAGTCTTTACCGGGAGACAGCAAGAATTATCCTGAACCTGACGGAAAACAAGACCAACCCTTATGGTGAGCTGGTGCGGAATATCCTGCGCCATATAGATAACTCCAAGGAAGATTTCATAAAAAGAATCGTCCAGCTTTTGGAAAAGAGAGACCAGTGGATGATTTCCTTTTTCGATCCACGTGAAAACCTGGCGACACATTCTTTGAGTGACGGGTCTCGGAAAAAGCTGGAACAAACCATGGCAAACCTGATTCAGTCACGCATGGGCGAATTGAAAGACTTGTTCACACCGGAACTACAACAGAGCATATTAAAACTCGCCAACTACTCGGGCAGAAACCTGGAAAATGAAAATCCGCCCAGCCCCTGCACCTGTCTGGGAGAACTGAAGGGTTTTCCAGAAATTTCAATCGAAAACCTGGAAATCTGGAAAGGCCTGGCCCATCTTTTTTTGACAGGAAACAATGGCTATAGAAAAACAGTAGATAAACGCCTGGGTTTCCCCGCCGGTAAAGACGCCAAGGACATGAAAGAGGAGTTTCTGAATCTGGTGAGTTCACTGCAAGAGAACCCTGCTCTACTACCCGCCCTGGCTAAGATTAAAAAACTTCCTCGCGGGCATTTCACCGATGGTGAGTGGGATTTACTTAAATCCACCATCTGGCTTCTGGCAGAGATCAATAAAAGTCTGAAAGAAGTTTTTTCATCCAGGCAGATTACGGACTTCACGGAAATTTCTCTTTCTGCCATCAAAGGTTTGGTGCAGAAGGACGAAAATGGGCAGGAGAGTCCCACTGATTTACTTTTTTATCTCGATTGCAAAATCCAACATTTTCTGGTGGATGAATATCAGGACACCTCTTACAAGCAGGAAGAGCTACTGCACAAGCTCACTTCCGAATGGAGTGCTGAGGATGGCAGAACCCTGTTCATTGTCGGCGACCCCAAGCAATCCATATACCGATTCAGGGATGCCGAGGTGGGCTTGTTCATCAAGATACAGAAACGAGGGTTGGGGTCTTTGCATTTAGAAACCCTGCCACTGGAATCCAATTTTCGTTCACAAAAAAAACTGGTGGATTGGGTCAATGTCTGTTTTCAAAAAATATTTCCGCAATATGACGATCCTGATCTGGGAGCCATTTCCTATACCGAGTCATCAGCGGTATTGCCGGAAAGCGTGCATGCCGGGGTGGTGTATCATCCTGTGCCACACCGCCCGAGCAGACAGGCTATTGCCGAGGAAGAAGCCGGGCAGATCACAGACCTGGTCACTGACCTGCAATCCCGGCACCCAGACAAGAGCGTGGCAATCCTCGTTAGAGGGCGAACCCACCTTACTTCCATCGTGAAGCATTTTCATGACTCAAACATTGCGTTTAAGGCACAGGCCATCGATGCACTCACTGACAGACCGGCAATTCTGGATCTGCTTTCTCTGCTGAGAGCTCTACGTTTTCCTGGGGACCGCACTGCCTGGCTATCAATTTTGAGGGCTCCCTGGTGTGGACTGTCTTTGACGGATATCCATGCGTTAGTCGAACTCGATGCCTCAACGCCTGTCTGGTCCCTGCTGAACAATCCCGCACACATTGGACTTCTCAGTGAAGACGGAAATAAAAGAGCGCAAAACCTGATCCGCACTATTCATCCTTTTTTAAACGGTTTCGCCGATAAAAATTTTCGCGACATATTGGAAGCCTGCTGGATCAGCCTGGGTGGACCGGCCTGCCTGCAGGGGACCAGTCCTGATGACATTGAGGTGTTTTTCAATAAAGTTGAAGAAATTATAGCTTCGGGACAGGAAGAACAGTTCGAGAATTTCGACCAGATCCTTACAGATTTGTATGCCAGCCCTTTAGCCGTTCACGAGAATGCCGTACAAATCATGACCATGCACAAGGCCAAAGGCCTGGAGTTTGACTTTGTTATTTTGCCGGGTCTCGGCAAACGCATCAAAGCAGATGAAAAGCGCCTGGTTTACTGGATGCCACATGGCGATGACTTGCTACTTGCCCCTATTGAGGAAAAAGGCGGTGAGCCTTCACCTCTCTACCAGTTTTTATCGGACTTGAATAAAGAAAAAGAGGAGTATGAAACCTTAAGACTTCTGTATGTTGCCACGACAAGAGCTAAAACCCAGCTCCATCTATTCGGCCATTTAGAACCGTCCAAGGAAGAAGTATGGAAGCCCCATTCCCAATCTTTGCTGAATAAACTCTGGCCGCACATCAAGGAAGAGTGGCTGGACAAGCTGAATAAAAACGCAAACTCTATTGAACCCGATCCAACTGCGACTGAATCTCCCATGCATTCCATTCATCGTCTGCCTATGGATTTTTCACTTCCGGTCCCGACTGATTCCATCCTTGCAGGACCCGTGGTTGAAATCGAAGATGAAAAAAATGAGGAACCTGAATATTACTGGGCAGGAAATACAGCGCGTTGCCTGGGAAATGTCCTGCACCGTTGCCTGCAAAGTTTAGCGGAAGAAAAAAACAAACCATTAATGGAAAACCTGAAATCAAAACTTCAAGCGGCTCTCCTGGGGGAAGGGCTCGACCTGACTGAAGAAACAGTCCAATCAGGACTTCTGGCTCTCAGCAACATACAGGAGGATGAAAGGGGAACCTGGATTCTGGCTCCGCATGAAGACGCCCATTGCGAGTACCCCCTGACTTTCTTCCAGGATAACCGATATATCCGAAATGTCATTGACCGCACATTCGTTGACGAGGGGATTAGATGGATCATTGACTATAAAACCGGAACCCACAAGGGGGGAGGAAAAAACCTTGAAATCTTTTTGGATAATGAGGTAGAACGCTATAGACACCAATTGGACCGCTATGAAATAGTGTTAAGGCAATACGGCGAGAAACGCCCTATTAAAAAAGCCTTATACTTCCCCTTACTCAAAGCATGGCGGGAGATTAACTAATAGCGCAGGGAAATCCGAATTCATGGGCCAGAAAAATATTGTCAAAAAACTCTTAGAGGGCAACCAGCGTTATATCACTGGCGGTTCGTTACACCCCAACCAATCTAGTGAGTCTTCTCCTTTAAGCTCAAAAAAACATCACACCTCCCTCCTGCCCTACCAATAACTCTTTGATTTATAATTGGTTTTTAGACATTTCTACCAGACTTATTTAAAGTCCACAGCCATCAAACCGTTAAGGGATTAAGAGCCCACCAAGGAAACTACGGGTGAAAGTCCAAGCGGGTGCTGTACCAAGAAGTCTGTTTTCTTTTATCTGACAGAGGGATTTTGAAAGGTAAAAAGGAATGTTTCTGGTCAAATCACAACGCAACATACATTTGTGGGTCCGGTTTCAAATCGAGAGTTTGAAACTGAGGCTCTGGTGGAAACATCTAAGACACCTTGCAGCTTTATTTTACACCAGGCACTAAACCGGCATCACATACCCACCACGCCTTCAACAGAAGGCATTTCATCTAAAAGCCCTCCCCCGCCCAAAAAGCCTAACCCTATTGAAATTACCATCCAGTTTGGTTAACCTGATTGAGTAATCAGATTAAAAAATAATTACAGGATAAATTATGGACGAAATTCGCTTTTTCATGGAAGAATCTCTGGTTTCTGTTGAGCCAACAGCCTCCATCAGGGAAGCTGCGCAAAAAATGCGCCATCACTCCATCAGCTCAATTCTGATTGGTGAAAGTGGGAACTATACCGGGATATTGACCGATATCGATTTGACTCGCAAATTTGCCGCAAAAAACCTGGACCCGGACCACAACCTTGTATCCACAATTTCCACTAACCCCATAATCACACTGGATGTCAGCTGCTCAATGGAAGAAGCCTATGAATGCATGCGTAATAAAAACATTCGCCATTTGGGAGTTACAGAAAAAGACGAGATGGTTGGAATACTTTCTATCAAGGATTTTGCCAACTACTACCACAACAGGTTTTGCAACGAGACGGGAGAAAAGGGTGAAATTCAATACTTCATGAAGGATTCGGTTTTAAGCATAGAGGCTGAAGAAACTGTCCTAGTAGCGGCCCAAAAAATGGCTCAACACAAAGCGGGGTGCCTGATTGTATCAGTAGCAGGGAAGGTGAAAGGCGTGTTTTCAGAATCCGCTTTAACCATGGATGTCATCGCCGCTGGACGCCCATTAGACACCACCACCCTGTCTGACGTCTTGGTCTTTCAACTCGTTACCATGGACTGTAGCCAGACCATGTCCAGCGCATATCAAAAAATGCGGGAAAACAATATTCGCCACCTCTCCATCTCCCGTGGCAAGAAAATCGTTGGAGTGCTTTCCATCAAGGATTTTGCCAACTACTACAACTTCAAGTTTTGCCAGCGCACAAACCCAGAAGACCAGGTCGGCCACTATATGCGGGAGAAACTTGTAACGATTCCTGAACCAACCTCCGTATATAAAGCCGCACAACTCATGAAAGAGAACAAAATCGGTTCACTTCTGGCAACTCAAAATGGTGACATAACGGGTATTGTTACGGAAGAAATTCTCACACGCAAAGTACTGGGAGCTAATTTAAATCCGGAAACCACCCTGGTTTCTGAACTGATGGAAAAACCCGCAACCATAGAATCCACTCAGTCCATGGACTCTGCTCTTAGTTGCATGCACCAGAATGACGCTCACTATTTGGCTGTCACGGAAGACAACAAAATCAAAGGAATAATTTCTCTCAAGGATTTAACCGTTTATTACAAACATAAATTTGTGACGGCGCAAGACATTGACGGGTAATATCTGCCACTGACAGATTTCTGACCGACAAAACCTAATCCGGTCTGTAATTATGAAAAAACAACATCTGTTGATATTGGGTTTGGTAACTTTCCTGTTTACCATGGCAGGCAACAATGCTTTGGCTCAGGAAGACGGAAAAGAAAAATTTAGAAATCTCGGGCTGATAGGTATTTCCACCCTGCACAGCTTACCTGAAAAAACTAATACCATTGTATTTAGAATTAAAAATAACTCGTCACGAACTATCAGCCAGATATTTGGATGGGTATATATGTACGAGAAAGCACTCAGCGGAAAAGGAAAGAATTGGATGCTTCTAAATAATCCTCATAGGGGAGGCAATATCATCAAAGGTAAACCGCATCGGCCGGGAACGGTTTCGGAATGGAGTTTTCCCTTGGTGCGAGAACCTTTCATCGCCAATCAGGAAATTGATTACACCCTGCGGGTCCATTCCCGCTCAATATTTTTCGTCAATGTTGAACCAGGAAACAAATCGGCCACTGAGCCCTAAAATCGACAAATATCGAATCAAGGTTTTTCGTTTTTGGCCTGAACGGCTACCAGTCGGACTGCCTGCAATAACTCGCCACAGGTAATATCACCCTTTTTTAAAACCTTCACCACAGCTCCCTGAAGCCGGCCTTTTTCTTCAAGAGTAAGTTCTTTTGCAGAATTGATAACTATCGGGATACTTTTCCATTTTTTATTTTGCCGCAGACGGGTAATAAATTCGAAACCGCTCATTTCCGGCAAAACAAGATCCAGTAAAATCATACCGGGGACTCCATTTGTATTAAGCAACTCAAAAGCTGATGGCCCGTCAATGGCCTCGGTCACTTTCCATCCCCCCTTATTTAAAATTCGCGTTAAAGCTTCCCTGTTAATCGCATCATCCTCAACGATCATAATAGAAAAGTCGGTAGGCCTTGCCCGATATTTTTTGAAGACGGTTATAAATTGATCCCAGTCAAGGGGTTTCGATAAATACTCAGTGGGCCCTCCCCCTCCCCGGGTTGTTTCTTCCTCGGACAATAAAATTACGGGCGTATTTTTAAGATGAGCATTATTCCTAATCTGCGATAAAAGCTCCAAACCGCCCGACCCCGTCACCCCAGCATCAAGAATGATGACTAGAGGACGAATCTGTTCAGCGAGGCGTAGTCCCTGCTCGCCTTCACAAGCTATTTCAACCTTGCATCCCTCCTTTTCCAGGAATCTTTTTATCAGATTAGAAATAACTTCATCCCCGTCAATAACCAGCACCTGATCTACCTGAGAATCTATACTTAAAGCAGAACCGGAGTTACCTTCAGAAATAAGGGTTGGCTTATCGCCCAGAAACCGGTCAACCCACTCTGTTCCCCGGCCAACCTCCTTCCCTTCAAAAGATTTTACCTTGGAATAATTTTCTGGAAGAAAAGCCGTGAACGATGCGCCTTTCCCAAGCTCACTGGTTGCCTGAATATCCCCCCCCAGCAACTGGGACAACCGTTTACTGATGGTCAAACCCAGCCCCGTCCCGCCATGCTTTCTAGTTGTGGAAGAATCAGCCTGGGAAAACTCTTCAAACAATCCGGAGACTTTTTCAGGATCCATGCCAATCCCTGTATCGCCAACGGTAAAATAAATCCATTTCACATCATCGATCGTTTTTCGAATAACGGTCAGATAAATCTCTCCCTCATCTGTAAACTTGCAAGAGTTTCCCAAAAGGTTTAGCAAAATCTGACGGATACGCGAAAAGTCAGAATACATTGAGTCCGGCAAATCCTGTTTGATCACTTCAAGTTTGTTTTTTTTCCGCTGGGCTAATGGCTTTACCGTTGAAACAATCCCATCAATGAACTGAGAGAGATCAAAAGATTCGGGGTAGATCTCCATTTTTCCTGCTTGAATTTTTGACAACTCAAGAATTTCATTGATCAAACTCAATAAATGGCGCCCGGCAAATTCAATAGCCCTCAAATCCTCAATAAAATCCGGTCGTTTTAACTTTCTCGCTTCAAACTGTAAAATTTCACCGTATCCCAGGATCGCATTCAAGGGGGTTCGGATTTCATGGCTCATATTCGCAAGAAATTCACTTTTGGCGCGGGCCGCGGTTTCCGCTTCTTCCTTGGCAATCGTCAAAGATTCTTCCGCTATTTTCCGAAACGCTATTTCCTCTCTGAGCTCCAGGGTTTGTTTTTCCAGGCTCTGAGTACGAATTTGTACCGTTTCTTCAAGGTTTTGATTCTGCTCCCAAAGCATTTTATAAAGTGCAGCACTTTCCAATGCGTTGGAGGTATTCTGGAGGATTACTGACAAAGGATAAAGAATGGTTTCGTTAACAGGCCTGCCACCGGGCAAAATACGCCCGACGAACATACCGCGCACCCGGGTTTTGGTTGCTAAAACATGAAACACAAGTGAATGATCGTGGTTGGGATCCTTAATCACGACCGCGCGATTACGATTCAATGCCCAGGCAAATGTACCGTTTTCGATTTCCCGGTCCACCTCAGTCTGGATCAGCTCTCGATCAGCCGGAGGGTTGACCTCCTGTAGGACAAAATCAGAACTCGCCTCATCAACCAAATAAAAAGCCACCACCTGAAAATCAACAAGGCGTTTTACATGGTTCAACGAAATGTCCAAAATTTGATGGGGATCCCGGTTTAAATGAGCACTATGTTGTAGCTCACCCAGGGAAGCAAGAATATCCAGCCCAAACAGATTGAGCCGCGCCTGCCTTTCGAGGAACTCGATTCTAACCTGATCCTTACTTTTTGAATTTTCGGGATTCTTTTTCTTCACGACTTTATTTGTCAGAGGAACATTGCAACCGCTTCATTTGCCTGCCTGTCGACCTGCTCAACAATTGATGATAAAAGATTGGTGGGCAAGTCCAGTATTTCCCAGGCCTTTGCATTTAAGGGAGACACATAATAGTCACCACATGTTCCCAGCTCCATTGCATTGGCAATAATATCCGCAACATGGACAATAGATGCGGCTGTAGGATAATGGGGTGCTTGGTTAGGCATATGGTGATAAGCCACAGCCTCCTGAAGCATCTCAGGGAGTTTCCAGACCTCCATCAACATACCCGCAACACCCGCATGGTCAGCCCCCATAACCTTATCTTCCGCATCATGCAAAAGCCCTGCTCTTGCATACTGGCTCATCACTTTTTCCATCTGGTCGGGAACGTTGAGGAATAAAATGAGCCGCCCCAGGTCATGAAGCATCCCCATCAAATAAAATCTATCCGCATTGGGTTCCCTTCGATAAACGGCAATAATCCTTGCCGCCAGCCCTGTTGCCACACTATGGAGCCAGAACTTTTCCATATTGAGCAAGTCTTTGGATACCCCTTTGAATTGGTTAACAACGGTCGTTGCCAGAGCAAGATCATGCAGTTGGGCCGTTCCAACAATCGTTACCGCATGGGTGATTGTTTCAATTTTGCTCGGGAAACCAAAAAACGAACTGTTTACTATTCTTAAGAGACGTGCCGAAAGAGAAGGGTCACCGCTAATGATCTCTCCAATTTCCACAAAAGAACATTCAGGATCCTCTACAGCCTCGTTAATTTGATAAAAAATGGTAGGAAGTGATGATATTTGAGGGGACTGCTCAACCAGTGCGCGTATATCCAATTCTATTCCCCTTCCTTTGCGTCCAGACGCATTTGAACTTTTCTCGCCAAACAAACATTATACAATTCGGCTACCGCAGGATGCCTTCGGTCAGAATATTTAAACAAGGCTTCCTGTTCTTTAACAATGGCTGGGGGTGCTTTAACTCCTCTCTTCTCCTCCACTTCACGCGAAACTTTCTCTGGCTTCCTCGAGTCCTCTATAGCGACATCAGTGATTCCCCAAGCCTTCATAGTTTTCAAGTTTTGCGCCGTGATCGCCTGGCCCGAAGTCAACAACGTCCGCCCCATCCTGTCTTTCACTTCAGCGGCGGTCACCATACCTTCTCGTAATGCCTTGATTTTGAGAGATTTCATTTTAAACTTAGTTTTAGAGGATAGATGCACTACAATAGCATTTTTCAAGCCAATTTTAATGCTATAAATGAAACTAATGTCCTCTAAAATTATTTTCATCGGCTTTTTGACGCTCCTCGTCTTTTCCTCGGGATGCGCAAAAAATCATCGCGTTTTCATCAACCCTTCCGTTCCCATTCACAACTCTGATATTGGCAAAGGACTTCCTGTGGCGGTCAAAGTTATTGATATCCGACCCAGCAATGTCATTTCAAAATGGCAGGGCGGACTCAAAGTGCGAAAGTTTACCGTCATTTCTCAAGGAGACTTAAAAGATGTTTTTACGGCCCAGACTAAGCAGGGTTTAACAAAATTAGGTTTTTCGCCTAAAAACTTCAATTTCAAAACCGAAAGAGTCTTGAAAATTGAAATATTAAATATTAAAAGTCACTATCAGGAAAAGATTCCCCGGATGAATATTCAGGTCAAGGCAGATATCAAAGCCACTTGCCAAAATCAGGAAAAAAGGCTCCGCAAAATTTTCACTGCAAAGAAAAAAAGATTTGACATAACATCTGCAACTTTTCCGAACGAAAAACTGTTAAACGCCTGCCTTTCGGAGATAATGGGGAAGATTTTCAGCGATCCTTCCCTGATTACCTGTCTTGCCGAATAACCCCACGCTCCCCCAGGATCACCCAAAAGGCTTAATTCTGTTTATTTTTGCAGAGCAAATGTTTATAGTTCACCATACCACTCCCTAATTTGAAGTTTTCCCTTTTGTTCCAGGGCGGATAAGTCGATAAGTCATTAGTAACTAAGGGCAATTCCGCTATCGAACCGGGTTCCGTTCCTCAAAAGGATTCAATGATGGGAAATCATATTCATAAATCCTGTAGAGGGGAAAAATAATGGAAAACGAATTGAGTTCACTTGTAAGCAGTGGAGATGTCCTGTTTATGATGCTTGGCGCCGTGATGGTGTTTGCCATGCACGGAGGGTTCGCATTTCTTGAGGTAGGGACCGTCCGAAAAAAAAACCAGGTAAATGCGCTGGTAAAGATTCTAGTGGATTTTGCCATTTCAACCCTGATCTATTTCTTTATTGGCTATGCAGTAGCCTACGGAGTTTATATGCTTCAGCCGGCGGAAGTATTGCTGGCAAAAAACCAAGGCTATGACTTGGTGCATTTTTTCTTCTTGTTAACATTTGCCGCCGCTATCCCTGCCATTATCTCCGGCGGTATAGCCGAGCGTGCCAAGTTCTGGACCCAGGCTTTCGCGGCCGGTATTTTTGTCGCTTTCGCATACCCTTTATTTGAGGGCATGGTCTGGGGACAAATCACGTTTCTGGGTCAGGAGGGTTCCTGGCTGGCCAATTTAACAGGCGGAGTGCCTTTTCATGATTATGCCGGCTCTGTGGTCGTCCACTCCATGGGAGGGTGGATCGCTTTGACAGCCGTGATCGTGCTTGGCCCCCGGCTTGGAAGGTGGGACTCCCAAGGTCGTAGCCGACCTATCCCAATTAGTAATGTCCCTTTTATGGCATTGGGAAGTTGGATGCTTTGCGTGGGCTGGTTTGGTTTTAATGTCATGTCTGCCGCTACCATGGATGGGATATCAGGCTTAGTGGCTATGAACTCACTTTTTGCCATGGCGGGAGGGATAATCTCGGCTCTGGTAATTTCAAAAAATGACCCGGGATTCATACACAATGGAGCCCTTGCCGGCCTTGTTGCCATTTGCGCAGGTTCTGATCAGGTTCACCCAGTTGGAGCCTTGGCCATAGGGATAATAGCTGGGGTTATTTTTGTGAAAGGTTTCACCTGGGAACAGGAAAAATTGAAGCTTGATGATGTCCTGGGAGTTTGGCCCTTACACGGTATCGCCGGTTCATGGGGAGGCATTGCCTGTGGAATCTTTGGTCAGAAAGCATTGGGTGGCCTTGGCGAAGTCAGCTTTGTCGCACAACTGATCGGGACTGTCTTTGCCATAGGAGTGGCTTTGGCATTTGGTTTTACTGTCTATAAAATATTGGATAAAACAGTCGGGATTCGACTCAGCAAGGAAGATGAACAAAGAGGATCGGACCTTGCTATCCATAATATTGAGTCTTATCCGGAAGAAACCACGACCAGTTTCAGATAAGAGGTTATATGTTAAAAAGAACCACCACATTTTTATTGGTATTGAGTCTCTGGGCATTGGCTTCAATGAGTCCTGCCCTGGCAAAAGAGGGTTCCATTGAAACATTGAAAAAAGCGGCACAAGCCGACCCTAAAGACTACGCTCCCCATTTTGGTCTGGGTCAGGCTTACTACACAATGGGCCTCTATGATAAAGCCATTGCAGAATACCAAAAAACTATAACACTGGAACCTCTGTTCGCGGCGGCTCATAGTGGTCTGGGTTCCAGTTTTGGAGCTATAGCAAGATATGAAGAAGCCATCGATGCATTTAAAGAGGCCACCCGTCTGGGGCCAAACTATGGCGAAGCCCAGTTCGGGCTGGGTTGGACTTATACCCAACTTGAAGAATATAACAAAGCCCTGGTTCCCCTCCAGACCGCCCTTAAAGCACAACCCAAAATGGTCGCGGCCCACTTTACTTTAGGGCGGGCCTTTGTCGCCCTGGGCGAACATTCTAAAGCCATCAAACATTTCAAACGAGCATTGGAAATTGCCCCTATTTACCCGGATGCCTATTTCGAAATGGGCCAAAGTTTTCTGGAGCAAAATAAGTTCAATGAGGCCGTACAGGCTTTTGAGGGTACTTTGGAACTGAGCCCGAATTATTTTGAAGCCTACATTGGGATAGGCATTGCTTATATAAATTCCAACCGTGACGAAGAAGCTATTGGTCCGTTAAAAAACTCCATCACCATAAACCCCGGCTATGCAGACTCATACGAACGCTTGGGAGCCGCCTACCGGAACATGGGTGAACATGAAAAAGCATTACCTCCTTATCAGGAGTTTGCGCGAATTGACTTTAGAAATCCGGTCGCCCATTTCAAACTGGGGGTGGCCTACTCCCAACTTGGCAAAGACCGCGATGCTATCAAGAGTTTTCAGGAAGCCACGCGTTTGAATAAGGAGTTCCCCGAAGCCCATTACAATATGGGGTGGCTGTATCAGGAGATGGGGGAACCCGACAACGCTTTGGAACAATATAGACAGGTTGTATCCGTGGACCCGGAAAATCTCGATGCCTATTTCCATATGGGAGAAATCCATGAATTTTTCAGCCGCTATCAGGAAGCAATATTGGCCTTTCAGGAAGTCGTGGCCATCGACCCCGATCATGTAAAAGGACACGCTCGCCTGGGATGGAATTATGCAAAACTGGACCAACCAGAAAATGCCCTGGCAGAATTTGAGGAAGCTTTGCAAATCGACCCCAACCTGGCAGAAACATACTACAAGTTAGGGGTCACTTACGGAGAGTTGGGGCGCTTTGAAGAAGGGCGCGTGGCTCTGCAAAAAGCCCGGGATTTGAACCCCAACCACTTTGACACAATTCTTCAACTGGGAAAATTCAACTCAATACTTGGGAACTACGAGGAAGTTGCGGAAAACCTCAATAAGCTCCTCAAGATAGCTCCCAATAATAATGCAGAGGGACTTTTGTTTGGCAAAAGCCTGGTCGAACTGAACCAGTTTGAAAAAGCACTCCCCCATTTGGAAAAAGCCGTCAAACACGATCCGGGTTCATTTGAAGCGCAATTTTATCTCGGGATTACCCTGATCCGGTTGGAGCGCATGACAGATGCCATTGCGCCTTTACGAAAAGCGGTCCAGATCGAGCCGGGGTCTTCGCTCACCTTCAACCATCTGGGCAAAATCTACCAGAAACTGGGCAAGTATCCGGAGGCCATCGATGCCTACAATCAGGCCACCCGCATTGAACCTAGTTTTACCGATGCCTATAACCAACTGGGAACCATTTATACTTTTCAGCAGGATTATGAAATGGCAATAAAAATGTTCCGGGAAACCATTCGGTCCAATCCGAAATTTCTGACCGGCTACTATAACCTCGGAATGGTATACGAAATCCTTGGCCGTCATCCGGAAGCCATAGGCCAATATAAAGAAATCCTGGCGTTAAACCCTGATCACCAGAAAGCCCTGTTCAACCTGGGCTGGTCTTTGATGGATGAAAACCGTTTTATGGAAGCCATACCACCGCTAAAGCAGGCCCTATCCCTGAACCCTGAAAATACCGATGCCCATTACAGCCTTGGCCTTGTTTATGGCAAGCTCAAGCATTATCAGGAAGCCATGGAACAATACCAGTTGGTTCTTCAAATGGATCCCAACCATTCCGGGGCCTATGAAAAACTGGCTTTAACCCAGAAAGAACTGGAAAAAGACACCGCTTCTGTGAAATATGAGAAGCTCCCCAAAGGAATCGATATCATTCTGATCCCTTGATTCTTGTTTTTGTCCAACCTGCCGCTGATTCTGATACCGTACAGGCAGTGACCTCCCTTTTTGGTTGCCGGCACTTTCGCACTGCCCTCCCCTTTTATCCCCTTAAAACACCCCTGCCCAGAACCCTGAAATTAAGGGTTTTAACCGATCAAAGCCTTTATTAATAAATAGGTTGACAGTAAATCGGTTGAACTTATATACTTCGGCCTCCAATCGGGATTCGGGTAAAAAGAGGTGACTCATAAAAATATAATAGACTCTTATATTTTTCCCCTGAATCCCGCCATTTTCTTGGTAAATTGATAGGCAGTAACATGCTGATATTATTAATTCAGTAAAGGTTTATCCTATGGAAACCAACGAGATCCCAATCGCCGACCCAGAAACGGAAGAAGAAGAGATAGATATTGCGCCCGTTGAAGAAATAATCAAAAATCTTCCGGATAATTCGCGCGGTCACCTCATTCCTACTTTGCAGAAAGTCCAGGACGTTTACAGGTATCTGCCAGCACCTGCTATGGAATTGGTGATGGACTTTCTCAATGTTACTCAGGCACAGATATATGGGATCATTTCCTTTTACCCTCAGCTTCGCATTACCGAGCCGGGGAAATATATTATTAAACTCTGTTATGGTACCGCCTGCTTTGTAAAGGGCGCACCCATAATCGGTGACAAGATTCATGATCGTTACCATATTCGCCCTGGCGAGACAGATGCCTCAAAACTATTCACTTTGCAAACCGCTTCTTGTCTTGGCAACTGCGGGGCCGCCCCGATGGCTCTTATCGGCGACGACACGCACGGAAATATAGACCCTGAGCAAACACTGGATGTTCTGGGCGAATACAAGAAAGACGATGCCGAAGCACCGGCAACTGAGGAGGCTACAGTTTAATGAGCACCGTTACCAAAAAAGCCTGCAATATAAAAATTAATGGTAAGGCCGCTTCCGTTCCTGAGGGAACTGTTATCCTTGAGGCCTGCAAGCAAAATGACGTGCCGGTCTCCAATCTCTGTTACAACAGAAAATTGGTGCCCTTCGCGGCCTGCCGAACCTGCATGATCGAAACAGTGGTTGATGGCAAAAAGGAACTGGTTTACTCCTGTACCCAACCCGTTGCCGAGGGCATGGAAATCCGCACGGGAACTGAAGAGACTGATCGCTACAATAAAGCCTGCCTTGAGATGCTATTGGTCGAGCATCCTCTGGACTGCCCCATATGTGACAAGTCAGGGGTTTGCCCCTTGCAAGACAACACGGATATGTTGCAGATGTTCGATGGGCGGTTTGAGATCCAGAGACGTAACGAGCCCAGCATCAAAACCAATCCAATTATCGAATTTTATCTGAACCGGTGCATCATGTGCGGGTTGTGTGTTCGCGCCTGCGATGAAATCCAGGGAGTTCAGGCCCTCGACTTTCATAAACGCGGAATGAGCGTAAAGATTGGCACCGCCAATGACGAACCTCTCGATTGCGAATTCTGTGGACAGTGCATTACCGTTTGCCCAACAGGCGCCTTGATGGACATGACCTCGAGCGCAAGGGGTTTGGCCGCCCTGTTTACCGAAACCCACACGACCTGTAATTACTGTTCTTGGGGATGTACCATCAAACTGGAAAGTAAAAAAGGGCAAGTCGTCCGCATTGAAGCAGACGAAAATTACGATGTCGGCATCAATGAAGGTAACCTCTGCGCCAAAGGGCGTTTGGGACACGGTATCATTCATAACGACCAGCGCATTGAATCCCCTCTCATGAATGTGGGCGGGAGCTATAAAGAAGTGACCTGGGAAGAGGCCCTGCAAGCCATTGCCGACCGAATGCAGACAACGGTGAACCGCAGTGGACCTGACAGCCTCGCCGGAATTAGCTCCGAGAAGCTGACGAATGAGGAGAGCTACCTGTTTCAAAAACTGTTCCGCAGTCTTCTGGGTTCCAATCAGGTTACCAATCTGGCTAATGCAAGAGCGCCTTACCTGAATGCCTTCATGCTGAACTGCTTTGAGAACGGCATTGTGTCACAACCCATCACCAAACTGCAGGAAGCCGATGTGGCGCTGGTTTTCAACTCCGACCTGCCCTCCGAGTATCCTGTAGGAGGAAACTCCATCCGCTTCGGCACGGTCTTTTCCGAAACCGACTTGTTGATCGCCAATCCGCGGAAGGTAGTATTCGACAGCAGAGCAAAAATCGATGTCCGGATGACTTACAAACACGGTTCCGACCTGGCCGTTGCATCCCGTCTAGCACGCATCATGATAGACAATAATCTGGTTGATGTCGGGAAAGCAAAGTCCGCCATCCCCAACTACAATGATTGGGTGCAATCCTTAGCTCCCTATACAGCCCAGGCGGTGGAGCAAAGTACAGGCATCTCAGATGACGTTCTCACCCGCGCGGCAGAAAGATTTGCCCGGGATGCAGACCGCTTCGTCATTGTGGGCAACGATATCCTTGATACCAACGAAGGCGAGGAAATTCTCAACGCCCTGCTCAACCTTTGCACCCTTGTCCAGCACGGTAGCACGGGCAGTGTAAGTATTTATCCCCCCAGAGAGCATTGCAATTCCCAAGGGGTTAACGATATGGGCTGTACGCCAGAATTTCTGCCGGGCTATCAGCCGGCTAAAGATTCCTCCGGAGACTTGTTTCAAAACTGCGTTGATGGAACATTGAAATTTCTCTACATTGCCGGGGAAGACCCCATCCAATCTTATTACAAACCGCAAGTGGTTAAAGAAGCTTTACGCACTGTGCCGTTTCTGGTCGTTAGCGATATTTTCATGACCGATACCGCGAGGATGGCAGACCTGATTCTTCCTTCCTCAACCTTCGCGGAAAAAGACGGCACCTACACTAATATGTCCCGGCACGTGCAACGTGTTGCGGCGGCGGTGATCCCACAGGGACTCTCAAAACCGGATTTCGACATATTGATTGAATTGGCAGAGGCTCTGGGTAAACCCTTCGAAAACACCGATATTGCCAGTGTGCAACAGGAAATTGGAAGCGTTGCTCCAATCTATAAGGGAGTTTTCCCGGGAGACAAATCTGTACAGTGGAAACCGGCTTCGACTAATGCCAATCCCCAGTTCCGTATCAATGGCACTTCAACCGGGCAAAATGGTGCAAGCGGCTATCCCTTCACCCTGCAAACAAACAACCATATGTTCCATATAGGAAGTTACAGCCAATACGCCAAGGCGTTGGTGGACATAGGGCCGGAATGCATTGCCGAGTTGCACCCTGATGACGCGAAGGAACTGAAAATTTCCACCGGTGATAATATCGTAGTTGAATCTCCCGAAGGCAAGGTTGAGGTCAAGGTAAAGACCAGCAGAGTGACCAGCCGGGGAATGCTGTATATTCCGAAGAACTGGACGACTGTTCCTGTCAATGCACTGAGAAACGGTGAAGAAGGTTTGATAAACGTAAAAATTTCCAAGGCCAGTGGTTAACGAAAAGGACCCGTTATGGCAGACTTAAAAGAAAATTTACATACCGATCATATGGTCCTGAACATGGGCCCCTCGCATCCGGCCACACATGGCACGGTTAAATTTCTCCTGACTCTGGATGGAGAAACCGTTGTCAACATGGAAACCGAAATCGGTTATTTGCACCGTGGTTTTGAAAAAATGTGCGAGAGCGTGACGTACTCGAATGTGTTTCCCTACACCGACCGGTTGAATTACTGCTCTGCCATCATGAACAATATTGGCTTTGCGCTGGCAGTAGAAAAACTTTGTGACATTCAAATAACAGAACGTTGCAAATATATCCGGGTGGTCACCAATGAGCTTTCACGAATATCCGACCATTACACCAATATTGCCGCCGCGGCCCTGGAACTCGGCGCATTGACCGCTTTTATTTATTTCGTAGAAGCCCGTGAAATCGTCTGGGATTTATTGGAAAAAGTTTGTGGTGCCCGTCTGACCTCAAACTATATTCGCATAGGCGGACTGATGTGCGATTTGCCTCCAGGGTTCGATGAGGACTTGAAGGCCACTTACCCCAAACTCGACTCACTTTTTGAAGATGTTGACAACCTGCTGACCAAAAACCGGATTTTTATAGATCGGATGCAAGGCACTGGTGCCATCCCGTTGGAGAGTATCATTTCCTGGGGCTTTACCGGTCCCTGCCTGCGCGCCAGCGGTGTTGATTACGATGTTCGCAAAAACCATCCTTATCTTTGCTACGATAAAATTGATTTTGATATTCCACTGGGTAAAACCGGCGACAATTTTGACCGTTACCTCGTCAGGATGGAAGAAATCAAACAGAGCCTTAGGATCATCAAACAGGCAATGCGAGATATGCCGGATGGCCCCATCAATGTTGCCAATCCCTATTTACGCAGCCCTTCCAAACCGGATGTCTACTCCCGTATGGAAGAAATGATCGCTCATTTCAAGATAGTCATTGATGGTCTCAAACCCCCGGTGGGAGAAGTTTATTTTCCGACTGAAGCGGCAAATGGGGAGTTGGGTTTCTACCTGGTCAGTGATGGCACAGGCAAACCTTATAAGTGCCGGGTTCGCCCACCCTCTTTCACCATGACCGCTGCGATGGGCGAGATGTGTCAGGGCGGAATGCTTGCCGATATCATCCCTACCTTTGATATGATCAACATGATCGGCGGAGAGTGCGACCGTTAGCAGGCCCCCCATAATCCAAAGATCGTTAGTTCAAAAGAAACTCTTTTGCACACCAAAACCGTTACAATATCGTCAATTAAGCCTCATTTTGCCCGTGTCCAAATTCCACTGGCTTGCTTATCCTCCTAACAAAGTAGTACTATCGGCCTAGCTAAAGTTTCCTTCCTTGCGCATATCTATCTGCTACGGCAGGTTAAGTACATTATACAAAGCAGTAGAAATACAGTTTATATAGTTACGAAACCAACTCATCGGGGAAAATTGTTATGCAACGCCTACCTGTAGCAGTTTCCATATTTACAGTTTTATTTTTCGTATTCAGCCTGACAGGCAATTTGTTGATTGCTGATCCTGATTTCACCAGCGTGGCGTTTGCGCAAAAGAAAAAGGACAAAGACAAGGATGATGACAAAAACGCATTGAAAGGCAACAAGAGACTTCGCGCGGCAGTGAGTGATCTGCAAACTCGTGTGACTGGACTTGAAGCAACTGACCCTGTCCCTGGCCCACAAGGCGAAACCGGTCCTGCTGGTCCACAAGGTATTGCAGGTCCGACAGGGACTCAAGGTCCTGCAGGAGCTACTGGTGCTACGGGTGCTGTTGGCGGACAAGGATCTTCCGGATTAACCGGTGGTAAAGGCGACAAAGGCGAAACTGGTCCGCAAGGCCCACAGGGGCAGGTTGGGTTTCAAGGACCGCATGGCGATAAAGGAGATCCCGGTGACGGCAACGTCGTCCGCGTACTGGCAAAACCAGCCGGGGATGACGGCAACCACATCTGGGGCGTTACCTATTACAATGTGGCGGACGTCTGCGCGGAGTCGGGATTGCCCGACGAGGCGGGGGTTCTCAGCAATCCCAACAGCCCGTCGCGCATTACCGCGGAAGTGGTGGATTTCCAGCAGTTCAACCCCGACATCCTGTTCAGGGTCAGACGGCACGATATGAACAACATCAAAGATGAAGACGTCATCAACGCGGATATCGAATTCTATGTGCAGTGCCTTGCAACTTCATCGGAGGTAATCCCGGCCCCCGACCCACACCCGGTGTTTTTAGCTTTTGTCACCAGTACCCAATACACCGGGAGCCTCGGTGGGCTGGCCGGAGCCGACGCGAAGTGCCAAGTGGAAGCGGATGCCGCCGGACTGCCGGGGACCTACAAAGCCTGGCTGTCCGACCTTACAGAGTCACCAGCGACCCGGTTTTATCACAGTTTGGGTGGGTATCTCCAGGTTAATGGAACAGTTGTTGCCGACAGTTGGGCGGACTTGACCAGCGGGAGCCTGCAACAACCTATAATGGTAACTGCAGATGGGAGTCACGTGGGCGAAGCTGTATGGACAGGCACGCGTGCAGAGGGCCATTCCGGAGCGATAAATATCCAAAAGAACTGTAATAATTGGACGAGCGCGGATGGTAGCTATAGGGGGGTTACTGGTTTTACTTATACATCGGATTACCAGTGGACTTTTAGTAATACCGAATCCTGCAACAACATCCGCAACCTGTACTGCTTCCAGCAGGAATAGAAATAGGTGGGTGTTGGAGGATATGATGGATCTCCTAAGAAGGATGTCTGGCACACCATTGAGCCATAGATAAAAAAAACCTGTACAACATTCCCTAATAAAGCCCATCCCTCAATCAGTCCGGCGGGGGGTGGGCTTTTTGTATATTCAATGGAATTATTTGGAAGTACTTTGGATTAATTGTACAGTCGAATCTTCTATTATTTGTGTCAGACTTGTGTCAGGATTTCAAGGGGTCAAAAACTTGACTTGTAGGCTAGAAGTATCGAAAAATAAGCTGGAAGGCCCACGGGCTCTTTATTAATTGGTGGAGAGTGCGACCGTTAAACGGCCTCTCACTTTCATCTCTTCCTTCAAACAAGAACTATCTATTCATCACAGGAAACAGACCTGTTTCGGCCCCCTTCTTTCGCCGCATAGAGCCTCAAATCCGCTTTTTTAATGCACTCGTCAACCTGCTGACCTTTTTCCATACAGGCGATTCCAAGGCTTAGGGTAATATAAATTTTCTGGCTCTTGAAAATCTGGACATCCTCTTCCACTTGTCTTCTTAACTTTTCAGCCAACTCAACCGCACCCTCCAATTTCGTTTCCGGCAACATTAAAAGGAACTCTTCCCCACCCCACCTGCAAATCACATCCTGCTTTCTTGAATGCTTTTCAATATTCCTGGAAATCTGGGTCAAAATATGATCACCGGCGTCATGTCCATAGTCATCGTTAACCTTCTTGAAGAAATCAATGTCGCATAGGATCAGGCTGAACGATTTGTCGCTTCTTTCAAACCGGTCTTTTTCGGAGATCAGTTTTTCTTCCATTCCTCTCCGGTTTAGAAGGTTGGTCAAAGGATCCGTTCGAGAAGAGACTTCAAGCTCTTTCTTGATCTCAGTAAGTTCGGTGATAAGTTTTTCCTTTTGCGCCTCTGAAGCTTTCTTAGCCGTGATATCTTCTAGACTTCCAAAAATACTTTTTCCCGAGTCATCAAAAAGAAAGTTCGTCTGCAAACGAACCCAGCGAACCTTCTTTTGCACTGTAATTATTCTGCAATCGACCGAGAGTTCTACCCCATCCCCTTCAGCCTGAGCCCAATAATTGAAAACTAAATTTTGATCATCAGGGTGAATCACTTCCCACCAGTTTGTCCCCAAAGCTTTTGTAAGGGTACAACCCGTTATGGACTCCCAGGATGGATTGACAAAAGTATATTTATCATCCCCATCGACCTGAAATATTCCAACAGGGACAAATTGGACAATGGCCTGCAACCAGTCCAGGCGACCTTTTAAACTTTCCAAGTTTTGAGCTTGCAACATCCCTCCTATCGGCTTAATCCATAAGACTACTCTATGTCAGTTAGCTCCTTAATTAGCAAAGAATATGCCAAAAGAAAAGGTATTTATTTTATAACGGGTTACAGGATTGGACCCAAAAAGATATTGTAATTTTATCTAATATTTTTGACAGGCTCTCAAGGCCTTATCTATCAAACTTTACATGTTAAAGGGAGTTGGATTTCTACCTGATCAGTAGAGGATTACAGCAGATGCTGTGCCCGCTTTGATAAGCTGATATAGTAAGGGGCATTAGCGGGACTAACCCCTGTAGCAGGTTTTTATACTCCATTCCATGAGACGCATTATGAAAGGCTATAAAAAACTCATCATTCTGTTTTTTATCCTTATGTTTCCCACTGCCGCATTTGCGTCTGGCAAGGCACAACTTAACCTCTGGAAAAAAGACCCCTTTTATTATGGCCGCTGTGGACACTGTGCGGAACTGGTCAGTTCTGTAGAAAACAAAGACCGGGTTGATTTCTTTCCTTACGATAATCTTAACTTGCGGTCGGGTTATTTCGTTGCAGACCTAACCGGGCCTGCTGGCACCTCTGTTACCTTATACGGATCGGAAGATTTCCGCACTAACCGTGGTTATCTGGTCATTGTAAAAAAGGATGACTCGATTTTAGAAATTAATGACCTTGAGGCATTTCCCGCAGACGAGTGGACGGATGTTGAAAATGAAAAAGGCACCTACTCTGTCTTTTACCATCCGCATGAAAATTTCAAATCTCTCGTTGCATCCCTACAATGGGGCAAAGGTCCGCAATCCGGAACCGCTAACTAAACTCACTATGCAGGAATAAACTTGTTTGAATCCGGATCATTCTATATGAAGAGTATTTAAAGGAGTAATACATGGCTCGTATAGTTTTATTTTTGATAACGATAATGATGTCGGCTTCGTTAACTCATGCGTCGCATCCTGGAGAAAAAATAGCAGATGGATTGGAGTTTTTGCCGATATGCCCACAGGCGAGGAATACACCCAGTGCTCCGGAGGAGTTTCTCCGGCTGAGTAATCCGTTAAGCCCTTCCCCTGAAAATATTTTTGCGGGACAAACCCTGTTTCACTTTGATGCCAAGCCAGGCCCTTGCAGAGTGTGCCACGGCATAAGCGGGAATGGACTGGGCTTTTTATTTCGCGAACTGACCCCCAGTCCACGCAATTTCACCTGCAACCAGACCATGGATCCACTACCCGATGGACAATTGTTCTGGATTATCAGAAACGGCTCCCCTGGAACCGCCATGCCTGCCTTTAAGAATCTTGAGGAGGAACAGGTCTGGCAACTAATCCATTACATTCGCCATTATTCAAAGGATAGAGATTAGGAAAACGGTATTTAGCAGGTTGCTGAAAAATTCTTTTGCCTGTCATTCTTGAGCGAAGCGAAGAATCTCACCCATCGTTTTATAAGGAACTTCGAGATCCTTCGTCGCCTTCGGCTCCTCGAGGATGACGGTTCTCGGAGTTTTTCAGCACCCTGTTAGGAGTCAAATTTCAGTTTCATAGCCAGAATTGCCAAAACTAAAACCAGGGTGATCAAATTCCAGAATATAATTGGAGGTTCCTGGATCAAAAACCCATAAACCAGCCAGAACATCACCCCTACGCTAAAAACGGAAAACATTCCCAAAGAAAGATCAGAGGCTGACCTGCTTTTCCATGTTTTCGCCACCTGCGGTAGGAACGAAATAGTGGTCAGGAGTCCTGCAAAAAAACCCACCATGGTGGTTGTGCTCATTTTGTAATCTCCAAAAGAGTTAATGCTTTCGAATCAAAAGAAATCCACCCACCAGCAACAAAATGCCGAGCAGTCGGGCTTCACTCATTTTTTGAATGGGGAAACCGAACCATCCAAAATGGTCCATTAAAACCGAAGCGACTAATTGACCCGTCAGCAGTAATCCAACCAGGGCAAGCGCGCCTATTTTGGGTCCTGCAAGTATGGACCCCAAAACCACAGCGGCACCGATGAGTCCTCCCCCCCAGGCCCAGGCAGGCATTACGGCAAACTTGCCAAACGCAGGAAACGGGACTTGTAACAAAATCGCGCTTGCCAACAGACAGAATGCCCCTACGACAAAGGAAACCAACGCCGCCAATAGTGGGCTGTTGATAAACCGCGCCAGTTCCGCATTAATACCAACTTGAACCGGCAACAGGAATCCCACAAAAAATGCCAGGGAAGTATAAAGGTAATTCATAATGTCTCCGTCTGAAAAACTACTGGTTTCCTCCCTGTTTTGTATCTGCAAATAAAAACGAGGGCTCTGTTATTCTTCCGCCAACTCTTCCGCCAGTTCAATGATCAGCTTGAGGGTACCCATAAGTCGCAGGCGGTCATCATCGTCCATATCCTTTAAGTAATTTTCATAACCATTCTCGGCGAGTTGGGTACTTCCTGTGAATCCATTTCCCCGATCAGCATCAAGATCACACAGGCACGAAAACTCTTCCTGGGCCTGAGTAACCACCTGGGAAAAATTTTCAGCACCCCTGATATATTTGCAAGCTTTAGAAGTCTCGGGCAGTTGTTGGGATAATTCAATTAAAATGGGATGAGATTGAGAATTCATGGTAAAAGAGTTCCAGTGGGGTTGAAAATTGCTGATTTCTTCCTATAATTACTATCCGAAAGTGTCAAACATTATAGGACACTTATTTCTCTATAACTCACAATTCACTTACAGGGCAATAATAATGATGACACCAGGCCAGACTTTGGATCTCGATGAGTTCATGCAAGGGTTAGTAAAAAGGAACCCTGGAGAAATAGAATTTCACCAGGCGGTTGAAGAAGTCGCCACCAGTGTAATTCCTTTCATCAACGAACACCCCAAATATATCAAAAATCAGATTCTGGAGCGAATGACCGAACCGGATCGAACGATCATTTTCCGGGTTTGTTGGGAAGATGATGCCGGAAATGTCCGTACCAACCGGGGTTACCGTGTCCAATTCAATAATTCCATCGGACCTTATAAAGGAGGACTTCGCTTTCACCCCTCTGTCAACTTGAGCATTCTCAAGTTTCTGGGTTTTGAACAAACATTCAAAAACAGCCTGACCACTCTCCCCATGGGTTCCGGAAAAGGCGGGGCAGATTTTAATCCAAAGGAAAAGTCGGAACGGGAAATCATGCGTTTTTGCCAGGCATTTATGACAGAACTATCAAAACATATCGGTGAAAATATGGATGTTCCCGCAGGAGATATAGGGGTCGGTGCCAGGGAAATCAGTTATATGTTTGGGCAATATAAGCGACTGAAAAATGAGTTCACAGGAACTTTGACTGGAAAGGCCCTTGAGTTTGGCGGAAGCCTCATACGGAAGGAAGCCACGGGTTATGGTTGCGCCTATTTCATGGAAGAAATGCTGAAACATCAGGGCGATGCTATCAAGGGGAAAAACTGTGTTGTCTCGGGGTCCGGGAATGTCGCCCAATTTTGCGCCCAGAAAATAATGCAGTTGGGAGGGAAAGTTTTAACGCTATCTGATTCCTCCGGGTTCATCCATGACCCTGATGGGTTGAACGAAGAAAAACTCGATTTCATTATTGATTTAAAAACCAACCGCCGGGGAAGAATTTCTGAATTCGCGGAGAAATTCAAATGCAAGTTCCATAAAGATAAAAGACCCTGGGCCATAAAAGCGGACCTGGCATTCCCCTGTGCCACCCAAAATGAACTTGAATTACCAGATGCAGAACAGCTCATAAAAAATGGATGCAAGGCCGTCGCAGAGGGGGCCAACATGCCCACCACTAAAGATGCGATCGAAGCCTTCCATAAAGCCAAAGTCATTTTCTCACCGGGGAAAGCCTCCAACGCAGGAGGCGTCTCGGTATCCGGACTTGAGATGACGCAAAACAGCATTCGTCTTTCCTGGCAAAGGGAGGAACTGGAGGAGCGGCTCAAAACCATCATGCATGATATCCACCAGCAGTGCGTCAATCATGGAACGGAAAAAGATCACGTCGACTACATCAAGGGAGCAAATATCGCCGGCTTCGTAAAAGTTGCCGAAGCAATGGTTGCTTATGGCGTAATCTGATAATGCGAGAGAGACACACCAGACAATTTTCAAGCTACTCAAACCTCAAAACTAAAAACATAAAACATGGCCTCTAAAAGTTCGTCCTTTGACATTGCATCCACCACCGATTTGGCGGAAGTCCAAAACGCCTGCAACCAGACAATGCTTGAAATCAGACAGCGGTTTGATTTCAAGGGAAGTAAAAGCCAGGTCGAACTGGATTTGAAAAAGGCTCAAGTGACCATTAATGCTGATGATGGGAACAAACTCAACGCCGTCATCGATATTTTGCAAGGCAAGCTGATCAAAAGAAAGGTGTCCATCAAGGCAATGGACTACGGCAAAGTGGAATCCGCTTCCGGGGATGCTGTCCGGCAGGTTATTACCGTCCAGCAGGGAATCCCTCAAGACAAAGGAAAAGAAATCGTAAAGTTTATAAAAGGCCTGGGATTGAAAAAAGTACAAGCACAGATAATGGACGATCAGGTTCGGGTGACAGGAAAAGACAAAGACGACTTACAGTCCATCATGGCAAGTCTGAAAGAAAAAGATTTTGGAGTTGATATGTCGTTCACGAACTATAGGTAGTTCGCAAAAGGTGGCAAACGTAACGTTCAGTTAAAACCTAAAAGTTCCAGAATTTTTTCTCCAAACACTCTGGCATCAGCTCCAGCGGTCACAACACGATCGGAAAAAGTAAGGGGCTCATCGACAACAAAAGCGCCTGCCTCTTCAAGTTCCCGAATGCATAGCTCATTATCCGGAGCGGAAACTCCCTGGCGAGCGAGGAGTCCGGCTCGAGCCAAAGAAACCACTGACAGTCCTAGCGCACCGACCACTTTACCCGCCCGAAAATGATCCGTTAAAATTTGCGGCAAAATCGGATCATTCCATAGCGAATTTTTAGCGCCCTTCCCTCCTACGACCACTACTGCATCGTACTTTTGACCTGGCAACAATCTTTTATCCCAATCCACTAAAATTCCATCGGGGAGCACTTTCGTTTTCATTTCCCCGACAGCTTCATTTCCTGATTTTGAAAGGATAATGGTTTTCACCTTTGCAAAAACAGACGTTAATTCCGATAACTGCTGATCACAAAAGCGATTTTGGGGAATAACAAGCAGGATAGTTGCGGGTTGCGGATCCACCATTTTATTTCAAACTCCACCCCTATATAATAAATATTTAATATTTAAGGAGCTTTTTATGCCTATCCTAATGACAGCCCGCTATCAGGTCCGGCCTCATGCTATAGACCGTTGCAAAAAAGCAATTCAACTCCTGGTAGACCATGTTAAAGAGAATGAAAAGGAAACACTTTTTTACATGGCACAACAGGAAATACTAAATCCCTATGCGTTTTTACATACAATGATATTCAAGGATGAAGTGGCGCTGACCTTACATCGTTCTTCTAAAGCAGCAGCACATTTTGTTAGCGTCTTATACCCCGAAACCATCGACCCTCTTGAATTTAAAGAATATGATTTGACAGCGACAAACTTTCAAATGTAAAAAGGGCCAAAATCCGTCACCCATTGATATCCTTCAAAAGATCGGCCACTTCCTCAAGATTACCTTTAAGACCAGGGTTTAATTCACCCACCTCGGCTTGTGTCGCCGGCCCCTCGCCATCAATCGGAAAATATTTTTGCAACTGATAATGTCGGTCAACTCGAATCCAGTTTTTACCATCGCCGGAAAGTTCATCCGTTCCAAGCAAGGCCCTTTTTCTGATGAAGGTGATCAGGTTCTCTGAGGGTACGTTGGAGACTTTGCTTTCGCCCCTGCGAATCATCACTAGTTTTAATGGTTTTCTAGGCATGGGAAAAGTTAAAAGGAATCAAACAACTGAGGAGTCAGGGGCCGATTCTCCACGAAACAGGTCTACCACCATTAATGCTACGCCAACGGTTATACAGGAATCTGCAATATTAAAAGCCGGAAAATGATGTCCTCTGACGACAAAGTCAAAGAAGTCGATCACCTCCCCATGAAGGGCTCTGTCAATAAGGTTACCAATCGCTCCACTAAATATCAAAATCAACCCGACTTGCACCAGTTTCTTTTCTTTAGGGTTTTGATGAAAAATCACCAGGATCGCCAGAATAGCAATGCTGGAAATAATTATAAACATCAGGGCTTTATATTCGGATTGCTGGCTTGCAAACAGCCCAAATGCTACCCCGGAATTTCGAATATGGGTTAAATTGAAAATGCCTTCAATCACCTCCACTGAATAATTGAGAGGAATATGAAGCGCAACCATGAACTTGGTATATTGATCCATCACGACCAATACTCCGGAAACAACAAATAGAAGAAAATATTTATTTCTCAAGCCACTCAAGCTCCTGCCGCCTGAAGGTTGTCCTCGCAACGCGAGCAAATTTCATCATTTGCCTTGCCCTCCTTAACTCCTGGCTCAAAATAATTCCAACAACGTTCACATTTTTTCCCAGGATGCATTTCTGAAAAAACCTTTACTCCCTGTAGCGAATCACTCTCAAATATTTTCCCTTCAGAGCCCAGACTGTCGACCAACACTACTTCGGAAACAATAAAGATATATTTCAGCTCATCATTCTTAACAATGTCCTTGAAATTATCAGGCAATTCCAGTTTAACAGTGGAATCTAAAGAGTGACCAATAACTTTATCTCTCCTGCTTATTTCCAGAGCCTTGCTCACCTCACCTTTTAATTCGACGAGAAATTCCCATTTCTTGACAAGCTCTTCATCAAATTTCACGTTCTCTACATCCGGGAACTGAGACATGTGAACACTTTCCTCATCCGTACTAGCCTTAGGCAGATGATTCCAGACTTCCTCAGCGGTAAAGCTAAGTATGGGAGCTATCAACCGCACCATTCCCATTAAAAGAATATGCAAGGCAGTTTGGCCTGAACGTCGTTCGCGGGAGTTAGCCGGAGTGGTGTATAACCTATCCTTAATAATATCCAGATAAAACGCACTCAATTCGATAATGCAAAAGTTTGAAAACGAATGATAAAACACATGGAATTCATAGTTCTCATAAGCGGTTAATATTTTTTCCCGTAAAATATTAAAGCGATGGAGAATATATCGGTCCAACTCAAGCATCTCATCTACAGGCACCTGATCTTCCTTGTAATCAAAATCATGAAGATTTCCCAACAGGTAACGCAGGGTATTACGGATTTTCCTATACGACTCCGTAAGGCGTTTTAAAATCTCATTGGACACACGAATGTCTTCGCGATAGTTTTCTGATGCAACCCAAAGGCGGAGTATTTCCGCACCATGCTGATCAATAATTTTTTGTGGCGCAATCACATTGCCTGCGGATTTGGACATTTTTTTACCTTTTCCGTCCACCACATAACCATGTGTCAACACCGATTTATAAGGCTCTTTGCCTCTTGTCCCGATTGATTCCAGCAGTGAGCTGTGAAACCATCCTCGATGCTGATCACTACCTTCAAGGTAAAGATCGGCTGGCCAGTTAAGTTCGGGATTTTTTTCAACAACCGCAACATGGCTGACCCCGGAATCAAACCAGACATCCAGAATATCGTTCTCCTTGGAAAACTCTTTTCCCCCACATTGGCAAACCGTCCCTTCCGGCAATAGTTCTTCAGGCGAACTATCAAACCAGAAATCTGCCCCGTGCTTTTCCACCCCCTCAGCAATCCGTTCGAACAAATCGCTGGAACTTATAAAATCTCCACAAGCATTGCAGGTGAATAAAGTAATCGGAACTCCCCAGGACCTTTGCCGGGAAACACACCAGTCGGGCCGGTTTTCAATCATGCTGTAAATCCGGTCCCGGCCCCATTGCGGAATCCACTTGGTGCGGTCAATTCCATCCAAGGCATTTTTACGCAGATCCGTTTTATCCATTGAGATAAACCACTGGTTCGTTGCCCTGAAAATAACGGGCTGGTGGCAACGCCAACAGTGTGGATAGGAATGCTTGATCTTATCGTCGCGAATTAAAAAACCATCCTGTCTGAGTTTTTCGATGATCTCCGGGTTGGCTTTCCTGACAAACATTCCGCCGAAGTGTTCTACATCAGGTCGAAAGACACCCCCATCATCAACGGGATTATAAGGTTCCAAGCCGTATTTCAAGCCAACGATATAGTCGTCCTGCCCGTGCCCCGGCGCGGTATGAACACAGCCGGTTCCCTGCTCCAAGGTAACATGCTCACCTAGAATAACTTTCGACTCCCGGTCTATGAAAGGATGACGACAAACCGCGTTCTCCCAGTCTGCGCCTTTGCACGACCCCACTATTTTATAATCCGTCATTTCCCATTCGGATACCAATGCCGACAATCGTTCTTCAGCCACAATATAGGTATCATCCCCATGGGTGACCGCAACATAAGTAAACTCGGGATGCAGGCAGATGGCAAGGTTGGCCGGGAGAGTCCAGGGGGTTGTAGTCCAGATAACCATATGCGGTGAATTCAACGCTCCCATACTTTTGGGAATTCCCGACTGCACCGGAAATTTAACATAGACTGTTGGCGAGGTGTGTTCGTCATGCTCCACCTCGGCTTCAGCCAAAGCGGTTTTGCAGGAAGTACACCAGTGGACCGGCTTGAGACCTTTATACACGAGTTCTTTTTCAACAAACTTGCCAAACTCCCGCACAATGGTTGCTTCATAGGAAAAGTCCATCGTCAGGTAAGGGTTCTCCCAATCGGCAAACACTCCCAATCGTTTAAACTCCTCCTTTTGAATATCAACAAACTCCTGAGCGTAAACCCTGCATCGTTTACGGATTTCTGATTTTTCCAGACTCAGTTTTTTTTCTTTCAGCTTTTTGCCTACCTGATGCTCAATAGGAAGGCCATGGCAGTCCCACCCAGGTATAAACCCTGCATCGAACCCTTTCATATTCATGATTTTGACAATAAAATCTTTCAGGAGCTTGTTTAATGCATGACCAATATGAATATGGCCGTTGGCATAGGGCGGCCCATCATGAAAAACAAATTGGGGCTTACCCTTGGCGGATTGGCGAATTTTTTCATAAAGCTTTTCCTTTTCCCAACGGGCCAACAGTTCCGGCTCCCGCTGGGTCAGGTTGGCCTTCATGGGAAAGTCTGTACTGGGTAAATTAAGTGTGTCTTTCATTTCCATAAGATAATACGATAGCTCCTACTTCAGTTTCATCGCTTGTTTTGCCTGCTCCAGAGTGGACTTGGCCACAGCCTGGGCTTTTAGTGTGCCTGCACGCAGAATCTCTTTGACCACATCGGGGCAGGCCAGGAACTCCTGCCTTTTATGCATAATCGGTTTCATGCCTTCAATCATTGTCTGTGAAAGCATTTTTTTGCAGTCTCCGCAGCCTATTTTTGCTGTCTTGCAGTCGGCGGCTATTTCATCCTGCATCGCTTTTGGCGAATAGATTTTATGAAACGGATACAGATTGCACACCTCTGGATCACCCGGATCATCGCGTCGGGCACGGGCGGGGTCGGTGAGCATGGACTGAACTTTTTTAGTGATTTCCTTTTCACCGTCAGAAAGGAAAATGGCGTTATTATAGGTCTTGCTCATTTTTCTGCCATCCAACCCGTTCAACTTGGGAATATCCGAAATCTTCGCTCCCGGTTCGATGAACACCTTCTTTTTATAAAGCTTGTTAAACCGCCTGACGATTTCCCGCGATAATTCAAGATGCGGAGCTTGATCTATGCCAACGGGAACATAGTCCGCTTTATATAAAACAATATCTGCAGTTTGAAGAACAGGATAGCCCAAAAACCCATATGAACTCATATCTACATTTTTAATTTCGTCCTGCTTTTCCTTATAAGTCGGATTTCGCTCCAACCAGGGTACCGGTACGATCATGGATAAAATCAGGTGGAGTTCGGCGTGTTCGGGAATGTCAGACTGGAGAAACATCGTACATTTTTCAGGATCGAGTCCAGCGCTCAACCAATCTACCGCCACCTCAAAAGAAAAATCCTTGATACGCCCCGGGCCTTCATAAAGAGAACTGAGTGCATGCCAGTCCGCGATAAAAAAATAGCATTCGAACTCATCCTGCAGACTCACCCAGTTTTTCAGAGCCCCAAAATAGTTTCCGAGATGCAGTTTTCCTGAAGGCTGCATTCCGCTCAATATTCTTTTTGCTTTCATTGACCTCGTCCGAATCAGGCAAAACTCGCCTTTAAAACTTCAATAATCATGGGAAACGTTTCCTGGCTCAGGAAAAGTACCGAGTAATTGATGGGTAACATTAAAATAGTTGAGAGAATCCCCGTGTCGGCAAAATGATCCAGCAGAAAAACTCCTAAAATCAGAAAAGCCCCGAACCGGTCCAGATGGGTCATTCTTTCAGCGATTTTCTGAGAAACCATTCCCTTCAGCACGCTGGACCCATCCAAGGGATACATGGGTAGCATATTGAAGATCGCCAAAGCAACATTGATCCATATACCATAAGCTAAAATAACAAACAAATAAGAAAACTCTGGGGAAATCAAACGAATAAAAAAACTGCAACCTACAGCAAGAGCAATGTTGGCAAGCGGCCCGGCAATAGCCACATACATCATGTCTCGACGTGGACTTTCGAAGTTTCTCGGATCTACAGGGACGGGTTTGGCCCAGCCGAAGCCTACAAAATAGAAAAAGAGCACCCCAACAATATCCAGGTGCCGCATAGGGTTGAACGAAAGCCTGCCAAGACGCCGCGCCGTGTCATCACCGAGCAGTAAGGCCATCTTACCGTGGGAGTATTCGTGCACCGTAAGGGAAAATAAAATGACCGGTGTCATTAATATCATTAACTGTGTTTTATTCAAGAAAAAAGCCTCTGGAATTCCTGGATGGGTCTGATGGATGCATCAAGGACGAAACGGTGAACGCAAGAGGGGTCAAATTCGCGGACGTAACCCGACAAAACCTGAATACAGTCTCATTTTAGCTCAAATCCCTCAACCCTGTCATAATTTAATACGCTGAAAGAAGTGCTGAAACCAGAATCGAAAACATCAAATGCTTTTGGTTTTGGCATATTTCAAGAAGGTATAAAAAGCAAAAGCCATAGCTAGAAATAACCCTAGGAAACCATCCCTAAACCCTTGACGAATAAAGTAATTTTTAACAAATGCTATAGGGGGCCGAAGAACCAAATGCGACCAGTTCGCCCGAAACCCATTAGCGATTTTCTCACGGGCATAAAGTGTGGAATACCGATTTTGCCGCTCAACATAGTCTTCCATTCCAGCAAAGGAATAATGAAGAATGGGGTTGCGGAGGGAACCCACATTCTCATCGGGAACCAGCTTTTCATGCACCTGGGATTCGGTAAAGCTCACCTGTGTCTTGTCATAAAGTCGGGATATTCGATCCGGGTACCACCCTCCATAGCGGACCCAGCGCTGGGCAAAGAAGTTTTTCCGTGGAAAATGGTACACAGAATGTTTGGCCCCGCTTTGTCGCAGAACCTCCTTTATTTCCTCAGCCCCTTCCGGACTGATCTCTTCATCTGAATCAATATTCAGGACCCAGTTATTGCTGGCCCGGTCTGCACATAAATTTTTCTGTTTACCGTAGCCATGCCAGTCCACACAAAAAACCTGATCGGTGAATTGTCGGCAAATTTCCGCGGTACGGTCCGTACTGTGACTATCCAGCACAACAATTTCATCGGCCCATTTCACACTCATGAGGCATCTCTCAATATTTTTCTCCTCATTTTTGGTAATGATCGTGACCGACAACTTTTCCATAAGCATATTTTCCGAAAATGAAATATCCCTGAAACGCGACCCGATTATAACACCTAACAGTCCTTATAAAAACCTTCCAAGTGATTAATTTTACTGCATTTCTGGATTATTGTGCTATTATTAGGCCGGAATAAAACTATGGTGAGACTTTGGAATTTTCTTGTATTTCATTGAGGCGAGAATGCCAAAACAGGATATTTTTGACTTAGGTCAGACAAAAAAGCCAACTCCAAACCCAGAAGAAGGACATCCTTTTTTGCATGGGAGAAACTTCTTGCATCACAACCCTTCTCTTAGACTCCAACCCACCCCATGAATATGATCGAACAATATTTACAAGTTGCTATTGAGTTTTTTAAAGAAATCTGGTTCCAACTGAATTCCCGATTTGACTTGGAAAATACAGAAGCTTTTAAATTCCTCAAACCTTATCTTATCCAACTTCAGGACAATCCTCTCTATATTGGTATTTCTCTTACCGCACTCTTTCTTGTGCCATATGCCCTGATAAAAATCAGAAGCGTCTCCAGAGAACGCGAACAGAAACTCGATGAGCTGATGGAGGAAATGGAGGAGGAATACGATGAAGATGATCCGAGAAGGCTTCGTCAGCCTGAATCCGAACCGGACGATGAAGATGAAGATGCGGCAAAGCCTCTATTTGGAGACGATGAAGATACTTCACCGGGCTATACGAAGGTTCTTGATGACATAGAGGGAAAAGATATAGAGGACGAAGATTTTGAGGCCGAATTAGAAGAGTTTGAACTTGAGTCTTCTGAACCTTCCTCTGACAAGGAAGAGATCGGTGACCCCCAAGAAAGTATGGAGCCTGTCAGCTCACTTTTAACGGAGGACGAGTTTGACAAAGATCTGAATGAGTTCATGACGGAGGAACCTGACTGGGAGGAAGAGGAAAAGGACGTTGCCTCAGAGCTCAGTCTTGATGATTCCTCCCACGATGAAGCCATCAAAGAGCTCCAAGAGGAAGGAGAATTGACAAAGTTGGATGAAGGAATGTCCGATGATGACCCTTTCTCGAACTATTCCGAACTTGACGAGGATGAACAAGACAAAGCCATCAAGGACCTTCAGGAAGAAATGGAGCGGACTATCAATCAACTGACCCAGCAAATTGATGAGCCCGATGAGATTCCGAACTCCATCAAGGATTTGAGTGAAATCCATATTGGCGGGGATGCCACCATTGACGAGGGATTTTCCTCTGAGGAGGAGGAAGAGGAGGAGTATTTTCTGGAAACTCCCCTGGAAAAAATGCCTGATGTTGGTTCTCCAGATCGCCAAATTGAAGAAGCCCCTCCCCTTTCGGAAGAACCTTCTGACACCTCGATCTCAGACCTCTCAGACTCGGAAATTTTGGCATCGTTAGAGCCTGAACTGGAAGAAGATGGCCCGGAATCCGTGACAGCGCCTGAAGGAATGCCCGAGGGCATTTATTATGAAACAGAACCAAATATTTCTTCCGAAGCTTTTACATTTGAACCGGAATCTGATATTTCAACACACGAACTTGATGATGAACCAGAAGTCATTTCCGAAAACTTCACTTTTGAAACAGAAAGCGATGAGCCGGAAGTTCTTTCCGAGGGTTTTACTTTTGAAACAGAATCCGTCGAATTGGAGGACATACCGGAACCCGAATTGGGTACGGAGCGGCCCCCAGTACCCATGGAGCCAGAGACAAAATACTCCTCTCCAGAAAAAACTGACAGCCTGATAGATCGGCTTAAGTTTTTGCAGACCCGTTTTGAAAACCGTTATCAACCTACGGAGCCTATGGGTGCACCTCTTGAAAAGAAAATTTCGGACTATGTCCCAGAGAGTCTGGCAGAACCCAGGCGGTACACAAGCACACCCGCTGGTGTATCCCCGGACAGCAAAAAGTATATGGATTTGCTAGAATCATTTATTTTCATGAAAGACCAGAGAAAACATAAATAACCTGTTACGAAGCCAGGAACATTCAAAGCATAAAAACAATGACAAACCCAATTAACATTATCGCGGTAGGAGGCGGAAAAGGCGGCATAGGGAAAAGTGTTGTCTGCACCAATCTTGCGGCAGGTATGGCCTTGAGTGGGCAAAAAGTTATTCTCATGGACACCGATTTCGGCGCGTCCAACCTTCACGCTCTATTGGGTATCAGCAACCCTGAACACGGTTTTCAGGATTTCTTTAATACCGACATTATCGACCCCAGAGCACTTCTTCTTGATACCGGCATCAGCAACCTTAAATTTGTCAGCGGTGCGGGAGACAATCCCGGAAGCGCAAATATTGATTCCGATAAAATCGGCACCATAATATCTTTCATCAGAAAGCTGGAAGCCGATACCATCCTCCTTGATTTGGGGCCGGGAACCAACTACAACGTCATTGATTTTTTCAACATGAGTACGCAAGGCGTGGTACTGACGACACCGGAAATGACTTCTGTCATGAAGACTTTCAGCTTCATCCGGTCTGCCCTGTTTCGCAGGATATCGCTTGCTTTCCAGGCTTATCCGGAAATCCAGAAAATGGTGGATCACTCCGATCCAACTAGTGCCGATATAGAATCCTACACCACTGGATTATTGCGCTCAAAATTCAAAGAACAGTTTCCCAACCACACCGAGAGCCTCGAAGCGCTAATCAGTAATTTTAATCCCGGTCTCGTGGTGAACCGGGTAAGAAACCGCAAAGACCTGATGGCTGGAGATAATCTTCTTAAACTGGTCAAAAGATTCCTCGAAGTCGATGTCACCTATCTGGGATACATTATTGAAAGCGACCGGGTTCGGGATTCTATTGACGAAATGATCCCGTTTTTAATCAAAGACCCACAAAGCAAACCTTCTGAAAACCTCCAGCAGATTATCGGAGCATTGACCAACACCGATCTGCAGTTTGTGAAAAGGGACGGTAGAATCTTTGTTTCAAAGCAGGTCCGTCTCTCATCCGGTTGGGAAGCCTGATCCGTTCTTGTAGGCCCACTTAATATTCCCATCACGTCCAAGATAAAAAAACGTCCCCCCCTATTTCCTGTACAATAAAATCACTATTAATCAATAACACTTCTTTCGATACATGGATTTATCTACCCCATCCATTTTGGCGGAACTTTTGAATTTTTCCACCAGCCGGAACCAAAAGCTCTATGTGGTTGGAGGTGCATTGAGGGACCGTCTATCCCCAAAGCCAGACTTCGATCTAACTGGGGAAAATGCCGCAGAAACAGGAAAGTGCTTTTCCCGCTCCTTCAACCTCACATGCATCCCTCTGGACAAAACCCCTGGCCGACAAACGGTTCGCGTTGTTCTCGATCAAAAACGGCATCTGGATTTCACCGATTTGCAGGGAAAAAATATCGAAGAAGATTTATCGCAACGGGATTTCACCATTAATGCCATGGGTCAACTCTTACCGGACTTCCTATCCGGAAGGGAAAATATCGTCGACCCCCATAACGGGCAGGAAGATTTTAAAAATAAAAAAATCCGCGTACTACAAGGCCCCATTTTCCAGTCCGACCCCCTGCGCATGCTTCGAGCCTTCCGTTTTGCGGCGGTGCTGAATTTTGAGATTGCTGAGGAAACATTAAGCCAGATTTCCCTTCACAAAACTGCGTTAATGGAATCTGCCCAGGAAAGAATCTGGCACGAGCTGACTTTATTTTTTAAAAGCCCTGACACACTATCGCTGTTGCAGGTCATGCATGACTGTGGACTTTTGGACTGTCTTTTTCCAATACCCGATGAAACCAGCACCTTTGCCCAGTATCAGAGACTGGAGTCCCTATTAAGAGAACCGAAAAAAACCTTTCCAGAATATGCGGACGAGTTGAGCACAAGCGGCTTTCTTAACCAGCAATACCTTTTAAAGGTTTCCATATTGTTAAAAGGGATAAAAGAAGAAACAGAAACCCGTTCAACAGAGAGTCCGGGTGTTGCTGTTGCCAAAGACTGGAATATCCGAGTCAGCAATGCAGAAACCAAATTTATGGATCAGACTATGAATGGGGCCGGGTATTTGGCGAAAATGCATGCGGAAGGAAACCATGACCAGGCTGAATTGTACGACTTGGTCAAAATGACTGGTGAAGAACTACCGGCTTCTGTAATCCTGTTTATCTGCGGCTCCCATTTGGTAGACGTGACTCCTTTCTGCAACAGCGTGCTTAAATTCTATTATCGTCAATTTCTGCCAGTAATAAGTAAGGAGCCCTTGCTGAATGGAGAAGATATAATTCGTCAGTTTCGGCTTTCTCCTTGCCCACTTTTTGGTAGAATCCTGCACTGCGTCCAAAAAGCACAAGTGCTTGGTAGTATAAGCACCCGGGAAGAAGCAGTGACGCTGGCCAAAGATATTATTCAATCACAATCAGCAGAGTCCGAGTGATGACAACCAAATATTCAACCACTGAATGGAACAATAAAAAGGTCATAATAGGGGAAACAGAAATTGACGAAAAAAAACCCGTCAACCTTTTGATCGGTTTTCATGGTGCAAGTTCCACCCCCGAAAATATACTGGTGCTTGGCAACCGCTTAAAACTCCAGAATGCCTTGATGGTTTTTCCGGAAGGCCCAGTGAAGGCGGGAGATGACATTTGGAGTTGGTGGGAAGATGGCCCGCGGCAAAAGGAGAGTGTGGAAAGTTTTGTCACGTATACTTCAGAAATCATCGATTCCGCACACCAACATTATTTAAATATAAAAGGACCGCTTAGAACCTGCCTCTGGGGCTTTTCCCAGGGAGGAGCCGCCTCCCTGACTTATACCCTTCTGGGCCCGCACTCTTTGTTCAAAGTGGCTTCCATCTGCGGTTTTCTGCCAGAATTTCCAGACCAGATCATTGAGAAAAAAGAGGCTCTCGATATCCTCGGCATTTTTGGTAGTAATGATGAGGTTGTTCCTTCTTTCCTCGCCGATCATGCTCTGGAGGAAATGAAAAATCATGGTCACCAGGTGGAGTCCAAAGAAACCACTCAGCCACATGAAATCAACTTGGAAAACCTGCAGGACTTATGCGACTTTTTTAACATCTGAAAAAACACCGTTGATTTTAAAGAGTAAACTGAGCATAGATTGACATTCAAACGTATTTTGTTATTCTCTATACAATTCATTGGGGTCGGTCGCAGGAAAGACGGTTAAAATCCGTCGCGGACCCGCCGCTGTAACCGAGGACGAATCCCGCAATTTGCCACTGTTTAATTTCAAACGGGAAGGCGCGGAAATTCGGTTGATCCGGAAGCCAGAACATCTGATTCTGACCCCGTTAACTAAACCTTCGCGGCCTGAGGTGAGTTAAGCTAAGGACATTT